>Ga0137367_10000095_pt1 | contig 53314 bp, 49 predicted proteins | sample SagtaG_14_FD_104939 | JGI IMG/M metagenome (GOLD analysis project Ga0137367, IMG submission 104939) | Vadose zone soil microbial communities from Sagehorn Ranch, Mendocino, California, USA - Sage1_L_80_16 metaG | ecosystem: Environmental > Terrestrial > Soil > Vadose zone | place: USA... | reverse complement strand
GCGCAGTCGCGTCAATCCCTAACTGGGTGAACCACCAACTGGAGAGCCGGATGCGGGAGACCCGCCAGTCCGGTTCGGAGGGAGGGGGAACGAAACCAATCGCTTCTCCCTACCCCTATTTAACCGGCAAAGGCAGCGACAATCAGTTGAAAGGAAAAAAATTGAGCACTATCGTCAACACAATTCAGGAAATCATTCGTCAGGAATTGCGTCGCGTTCGTGTGGCTGACATGGGAATTGTGGAGGAAGTTTATCCACATAGCAGCTCCGGGGATGACGACAACTACGGTTGTGACGTGCGCTTGAAGAACAGTGGCCTGTTGCTCAAACGGGTGCCGCTGGCAATCGGTCACATAGGGACTGCCGCGATTCCTAACAAGGGCGACCTGGTGCTGCTTGCGTTCGACAAGGGTGATGTCAACCAGCCAATCATTATCGGCCGGCTCTACAACGAGAAGCAGCGGCCTCCCATAAACACGACCGATGAAGTTATTTTTCGTCTGCCACTCGCTGAAGCAGACGACAAGACGATCATGGGAGCAATTCGCAACCATCCGTCCACTTCACCGCCGCGGGAGATCATCTTTGAGATGCCTCCCAAGATTACCGTGCGCGTCACTGACGGTACTGTGCGTGCTACCGCAGGCAAGACTGAAATGAAACTCGATCAGCCTGGTGACAACGGGGGGACCGTAACGGTATTTGCCGGCAGCACGAAAATCACGATGAATCAGGACGGCGACGTCACTGTCGAAGCTGCCGCCAATATGTCACTGAAAGCCAACGGCGACTTATCGATCGAGGCGACCAACATCAAGATCGAGAGCCAGTCGAATACGGACATTAAGGCAGGGATGCAGGCCACCTTGAAGGCGAGTATGGGCGCAACTGTGGATGGCGGGTTATCGGGAACGCTCAAGGGAGCGACTGTGGCAATTAACGGTATTACTTCGTTTTCACCTGCGTAGGAGAGAGATGCCTGGATCACCGGTCAGCATTGGCGCGATGGTAATGGTAAGTCCAGGTGCGTCTGGTCCGCCCGACACAGGCACGATCATTGTCGTCCTGCCGCCGTTCATCACAGCCAATGGGATGCCTTTGGCAACGAGCGGGTCGATTTGCATGATGATCAATTCGGTATGGGGCTTTCCTTATCCGCTGGTTATTGGGCCGCTGGCGAGCACAGGAGTCCGCGTGAGTGGAAAAGCGCTGGTGCGCCTGGGTGACAACATACCCAGCCCTCCGGGAATTTTGACAATACTTGGACCACCCGCGGCCCCTTTCATCACTGACCAGTCGCCGCCTTAGACGACGAACGACAAAAACGTTTTTGATTCAAGCGCGGGTGAGTAAGTTGATCACGAAGCTACGCACAAACTTTAGGCGCGTCGAGGAATGAACGATGGCAATTGACCAGGAACGATTCGGGACGGACCTTCGCTTACTGCGGAATCTCGACCTGACCAAAAGCAGCCGCGATCCAGGCAGCGATCTGTCCACGCGCGTGCGAACCGGAACAGGCCAGTTTGATCTGGATCTTTATTCCAAAGCTGACAACCTGGTTCAGGCGCTCCTACTGCGGTTTTTGACGCCGGTCGGCGAACTCGCTCTTCTGGGCCATCCTGACTACGGCTCGCGCCTTTTTGAATTGATTGGCGAGTTGAATAGCGAGACTAACCGCAACCGGGCAAAGTTGTTCACACTGCAGGCACTTCAGGCTGAACCTCGAGTGAAAGAGATCCGCTCGGTGATCGTCACCCAGGGCCTGAATGATCGTACGCGAATGGACATCCGAATTTCGCTGCTTCCCGTCGATAGTGACACGTTACTCAACCTGGTTTTCCCTTTTTTTCTTGAGCGAGGTATTGCAACGTGAACACAGAGACTACAAATTTGATCGAGCGCGAGTATCAGGAAATCGTTGACGACATTCTCACGGCCGTTGTCGGCGGCGTTGTAAACGAACCCATCATCTTTGATGTCAAGGCCCTTCTGTATCCGTTGGCGGAACCCGCCAAGGCAATCCGCAGCATAACGGGAAGCACCGACACGGAACCCCGGCACACTTTCCAGAACGAAATTGATTTCCAGTTCAGCTTGGACAAGAACGCTGTCGTTTGGCAGGACGGCGGGCTGAAGCCGAAGGACGAGACTAACTTCTACGTTGACTACTTTCGTCCCACCAGCCGTTCACCACTTACCGACATCAATGTTGGAAGCGTTACGCGCACGCTCGGTGAAGCTATCGGACGCGAGATTGCCACAGTCTATCAGCAAATCAAGTTGGCATACGACTCGGGCTTCATTGATTTCGCGAAAGGCAAATCGCTTGATTTTGTAGTTTCTATTCTTGGCGTCACCCGCAAGACAAAAGAGTTTGCTGTCGGGCTTGTAACTTTCTTTCGTAAGCCTGATAGCGAGGGAAGCATCTCAATTCCACAGGGCACTCAGGTTACCACGGCAAAGAATGATGTAGTTTTCGAGACAACTGAACCGCGCACGCTGCAGCGTGGCCAGGCCCGCATTGATGTGCCCATACGCGCGGGAGAAAAGTTCAAAGGCGACGTCGGTAAGGTAGACGCGGGAAAGATTACCGCACTGTTTCAGATTATCGAGGGCATTGAACGCGTTAACAATTTCGAGCCGACGTTTCTCGCGGCTGAAGATGAAACCGACGAAGAGCTGCGGCTGCGCGCCAAAGCCGCGCTGCAGAGTATTAGCAAGGGCACGATCGCCGCACTGCTGCGCGTTGCTGCCGAGAATCGGGTCAAGAAAGTTGTCGAGATTTCCGACCCCAATTCACCGGGAGCTAAACAAAATCAGCCCGGCAAGGTGTCAATGGTTGTTGAAACGGAAGCGCCCCGGTTTCCTAGTTTGGTTGCTGCTTTACACGACGTTCGTGCGGCCGGGGTCCAATTGGCGGTTACAGCCAAGTTTGTATTCGTCACGCCCAAAATTGTTGCCGAGGTCACGCCTGGTCTGACTGGCGAAGGAAAAACCAAAATCGCAACCGAGATGATTGCGGCACTCCAACAATATTTTGAAGGACTCAAGCCCGAGTCAGCGGCCGAAGGCGCGGAAATGCTCAAGCTCATCAAGAAAGTAGACGACGTTAAGAAAGTGTCGATTTTGGACGTCAAGACATGGCGCTCCGATGTGGAAAGCGCTAATGCGGATCCGCTGGTTCAAGCACTCCTCGCCTCCGTTTCAGACGTCAATCCGGCCGACACCGCAGCTTTGCGTCTCGCCATCGAGGGCGTTATCAACTCCAAAGCAACTGTGCTTGTCCCCAGCGGCCTCCGCATACCTGACCGTAGTTTGGTGCAGGGAATTAGCGCACCTGGAAAAGGTACGGGCGGGCGCGCCAGCGACGGCGACATCGCGGCCGGCAACTTTGTGATAGTGCCTTCTCCAGGATTCTCACTGGTTTTGGAAATGGAACCAACCGACATAATTTTGCAGGAGAGCTGATATGCCGACGAAAACGGATCGCATCCTCAGCTACCTGCCAATAACCTTCAAGACCTCGCCACGGCCCGAGGTGCTCTATCCATTGGCGGATGCTTTCGGCAACGAATTGCTGTTAGGCGAAAACTGCCTGGCCGCCATCATGCTTGCTCACTGGGTAGATTTCGCTGACAAGAACGAACCGAAGATCAATGACCTCGCTAAGATGTTCGCTCTCTATGGCCTCGCCCCATGGCCAGACGAGTCCGGAGAGAGTATCGAAAGCGTCGAGGAGTTTCGCGAGCACCTCAAGCGATACGTGCGCACGTTTCTTGAAGGTACGGTAACCGTTCAGGGAGTCTTGCGTGTCACAGCGGAGGCGCTGGCCCTTCGCATCGCAGACGCGCCCGAGCAACTCGATCGCTGGTGGACTCGAAAACAGGATGCGCTGGACGACATAGTGGCGCTTGGCAACGATGCTGCTGTCCAACTTAACTTCGATCACTCAAGTTCCAGCGGCAGTTCCGCTCTGCCGGCGCAGGTAACCGGAAGCGTGGACCTTAGTGAAGGAATCAACTTGCACGAAGCAAACATACTGCGTCTGAAGGTTGACGGCAGTTTCGAAGAAATTGACCTGACAGATGGCAATCCCCCGGCGGGACCATTCGCTCTGCAGCAGATCGTTGCTGTCATAAATCGAGCGCCGCGTCCAACTATTGCAAGTCACGACGGTCGATACCTGACATTGGCGTCCCCGATTAAGGGGCCGACCAGCAAACTCGATATAGTTAACGGCGGTAATGATGCATCGCCACGGGTTCTTGGACTGCCGCCTAAGTTGTATCACGGTGCGTCGGAGACAGGTGCGCATTACAAGGGGAATCGTGATCTCAGTAGTGGAGTCGATCTCAGCAACGACCGTTATCTACGCATAGAAATCGATGGCAAGTATCAGAAAGAGATTGATTGCGCCGGCGATGATGCGGCCCACACCAGCCAGAAGCATATTCGAGACACGATCAATAACGCTTTTCCCGGACTTAACGTCGCCGCTGACGATGGCAACTATCTCACTCTAACGTCGCCGACAAAGGGCATCGGGAGCAGTATTTCAGTGCAGCCGCCCGCGGCACAGAATGCCGCGCTGAAAATATTCGGCAGGTCGTCTTTCTTCGTTGCCGGCCTGGATGCTCAACCCGCACGTGCCGATAGCACTCGCGATCTGCGGGGCACGATTGATTTGAGCGAACGGGCGAATATTCGTTTGCGAATCGACGGTGCGGCCCCGATAACGATCAATTGTGCCGGCGTCCAACCTGATAAGACCGAGAGGGTCGAGATCGTCGCGGCGATCAACGACGCGCTTAACGCCGTGGTCGGAATTATCACGGAACGCAGCATCAGTGTGGTCTCGCCGAGTGCCGGAGCTGCGAGCGAAGTCGTTTTTGAAAAGCCGGGAGCGGGCGATGCTACTTTCGATCTCTTTGGCATCGTTCCGTTGAGTTTTAATGGAAGCAATCCGACTGTGGCCCGCCTCACCGGATCGCCCTCACTGACGGACAACGGCCTTGATGTCAGGTCAAACAATTTTCTCGTCCTCACTGTTGACGGGGGCACGCCCATCGAAATCGACTTAAGCAGGGCCGCTCGCAACGATGCAGAGTTGATTTCTCTGCCTTTGAATGTACTGGCAGACCATATCAACAAGTCTTTCGGTGGTGCGCCGATTGCCTCAACCGACGGCGAAAAACTCTTTCTTACGTCAACGCGCACTGGCGGTGCAAGTAAACTCGAGGTACTGCCGCGTGAGTTTGATCGCAAGCGCCGTTTTGTGACGCGTGCAATTGTCACAGACGAGGCGGCGCGCGATGTTTTCGGGTTCTACCAGAAAGAGTCTCAAGGTACGTCGCCAGTTCGCGCTCGGCTCAAAGGGGCGACTGACTTAAGTCTGACCGCGGACCTGAAGGAGACGCGCTTTCTGCGTCTTAGTATTGACGGTGCTCCGGCAATTGAAATTGATTGCGCGGGAGATCGGCCGCGTGCGACGACTCTGACCGAGGTGGTTGACAAAATAAATGCTGCCTTCCCGACAACCAGCTCCCAAAAATTAGCCACTGACGACGGCAAGCGCCTTGTCTTGATCTCACCAAGCGCTGGTAAGAACAGTCGTTTGGCGATCGAACCGCCGCGCGGGGCGCTGGAAAAACTTCTGGGACTCGAACCCGGAACGTTTCGCGGTTCCGCTGCGACCGGAGTGAAGTTCACCGCCACTGTGGATTTGACTCAAGGCATCGACCTGCCTGTTGAAGCGAAGATCAAGCTCGCAATTGACGGCGCTCCGCCCGTTGAGATTTTGCTCGGCGGTGCGGCGCCGGTTCACCTTTCCGCTTCTGACATCGTCAGCGCCATCAATAGCGCGTTAGTCGCTCCGGTAGCAAAAACAGACGGACGACGGATAGAACTCAGTTCCGCGAAGACCGGACCGGAAAGCAAGATCGGGTTTGAGGTTCCGACAAGTGCCGACGTAACGGAGGAAGTTTTCGGCGTTGCCGCGCCGCGTGAGTATCAGGGGGCCGCCGCAAATCCCGCGCGAGTTGTTGGCCTAAGCGATTTGAGTGAAGCACAGGATTTAAGTGTGTTCCGCTTTCTTAGCGTCGATATTGATGGCAAGTCCCAAGCGTTTGATTGTGCCGCCAAGGCCGATAAACCCGAAGCTGCCACGCTGACCGAAATCGTCAAATCAATTGGGCCAGATATCGCTTCCGCTGAGGGGAAGCATTTGATTCTGAGCTCAGCCAGTGCCGGCCCAACCTCACAAATCACCCTAAAGACGTTTGCTGAGGGCGACGCCAGTAAAGCACTGTTCGGCAACAACCAATTGGAAGATTCGGGGAAGCCGGCTTTGCCGGCAGTCATTACCGGAGAGAAGAACCTTTTGTCGGCCGTCAACCTAAGCCGCCGCAGCCTGCTGCGGATCGCGGTGGATGGTGGGCGTCCGATTGATATCGACGTGGCGGGGATAGTCCCGGCGCAGACTGCTCTGGACGAAATCGTAGCCAGGATCAATCGCACCTTTCCAAATCTCGCCGCAGCCAACGCGGATGACCAGCTACAGTTGACATCAACAACGGCAGGGCCGGCCAGCAAACTTTCATTGCAGCCGCTGAGATTTCTTGAAGTCATCGAATATGCGCCCCGTGCAGAGAAGTCGAATTCACAGGTGGTGAAGCACAGGGGTTCGTTTGACATCGATAATAACGGTGTTACTGACGCGGTTGCAGAAGTCAGGATTACCGCGCCGCAAGGGACGGTTGGCCCAGGCTTGGTCAATTCAGGATTGGGATGGTCTATCCATCTATTCGCGGTCCTGGAGCGTGACGAGACAGCCAGACTGTTTCTTGATACGAAGCTCGGCCTTCAGGCAGAAGTGATTGCTCCTGAGGGGACGACGCGTCATGTTCCCGAGTCTCAGATTCTGGTTGGGCCACTAGGAACTCAGGCGTGGGTGCCCTTCCAGAATGAGTGGACCCTGTCCGACGAGAGACCTCTACAACTAAACAATCCGCAAGCATCCAGGATCGTGCTGCTTAAAGGTCTGAAACCTGGAAATGAAGTCAAGGTTAACGTCCTCGAAAGCGACATCAGCTCGCTTCCAGGGCCGCCAATTGAGGCCAATGGCACGACGCAGAGGTTAGTAGGCCGGATCAAGATTTATGACGAAACGTTTCGGCTGGTAGATACAAACGAAGCAACAATCGCAGACTTGCTGGCTGGATCAGATGTCGACCTGCTAGCCTACCTGGACAAGGTCGTCAAGGTTGAAGGCTATATTTTCAGCGAAACAACGCCTTTGATGCTGGTGCGCAGAGTCGTCGCATTGTTTGACGTCATTCTTAATTGCGATGTTATAGACAAACCGGAATCCTACCTGGGCGTGTCAATCGGAGCTGAAGCGACAGACGAGGATTCTCTGGTAAGTCATATCAAACTAGGCTCTGCAAATGCACCGGCCTCCGAATTAGTTCAGGCTGAGGAGTTTGAGAAGGCCCTCGTTCTTAACCTTCCGCCCGGGAGAACAAATTTTCGCTATCTCGATTGTGTCGGCAGTCGCTTCGACGACGATTACTTTGACCAGGCGCGCTTTGCCGGCGGGTGCTTCGACTTTCATCAAATCGAAGAGCCACCCTTCTTGTGTTGCGCAGAGCGCGGCATTTTCGACGTCAGTCGCTTCAGCAACTCTCCTCCCGAAAAAATAGGCTCAATCTTCGCTTCGACTGAGCCATTCCCGGAGCCTCCAGTCAGTATTGATTTCCGCTGCGAAAAATTTTCCGCCGGATCTTTCGTAGTGAATTTACCGGCAGACCTGCCAGCGCGTTTCGGCGCTCGCTTTAACGACGCGCGCTTCGGCCAGGATAAAGATTCACCTGAAGTCTACCCGGGCGCAGTCGTTGAGCCTGTGGGCGACCCCAAGTTTTTGGTCAAGCTCATGAGTCCGGAATCCGGCAACGAGTCAAACTTTGTTAACGCAACACTGGTCCAAACTATGGAACTGGGATGGACACCCGCCCGCATGCCCTTTCGCAAACCTCAATTTCTTACGCTTGGCGGAAGTGATAGGGCGGCGCGGCTTTATCTGAGCGAGGAAGGCCTGACTGGATTTATCCGGCTTGAAGCCAAAGAGGTGGGAGCCTGGGGCAATGAAATTTCCGTTTCTGCGCGTCAGGTCAGTCCGGCAATTTACGATGTTTCCATTATTTACCGCGGCGGGCGATTCGAGCAGGCGCGGTCAATTGTTCTGGGCACGCCCAGAGAAACGATCCACGAGTTTTTGCAGCCGGGCCCGACCGGCGTGCTGCAGGCGAAAGCAGCCGGCGTGCGTGCGGACGTCACACGCGAGCGTGCCGAATATGATCAATTAACCATCACCTAATCCGAAGAGGAGGAAATCATGTCAACCGTTCCCGATCCTTATCAAAAAGTCTCACCCGGCGATCTAATTACAGCGCAGCTCTTCAATGGTCTACAGTTGAAGATCAAAACTGACATCGCTGACCAGATCACACACGCAATTGACGACATTCCCAAGGTAAAGCTAGCGGCCGACTCAGAAAAACTTGGCGGCAAGACGCCTGAGAAATTGGAAGAAGAGATTATTCAGCGCGCCCTTTCGGCCATTCCAAAGAGAACCGGTTACCGGATGATCTTCAAGCGGCTTCAGAAAGGCAGGGAAAAAGTTATTGAGCACCAGCTCAAGGCTTGCCCTCTGGTGGATATTTACCAGTTGGATTACTTCCCAGTGATCTGCGCCACCGGCGACACCAAGGATGACCGTACCGAGGCTCGCGTTAACTTCTATCTCTATCATTCTAACGAAAACAAGTTTAAGTCGATCGCGCCCGCCGGAAAGACCTTTGAGATTGAACCGACGGACGGTGTGCATCGCCCGTTCAGGATTTCCTTCAAGACTATGCTGGATCTTTTCAAGGTGCCTTATACAGACACATCGAGCCTCGATGATCTCGAAACCGAATTCTGGAAAGCGCTCTTCAATGATCCAAACGACGAGTTTGATAACGACCAGTATTGCCACTCGCCGTGGTTTGAGAAGTGCTGCGGAGAAAAACGTTCCGTGTCGACACTCAAGAGCAGGGGAGATTGGGATGATCTGGTTTTTCAGATGCGACCGCGTAAGGTAGTTCATTTTCCTGCGTCGCCCGCTCCGTCGGCCGCATCGACGCCGCCGTTGAACCCGACGCAGATGGCTTTAGCCGACGTCCAGGTATCGCAACTCGATTTTGACACCATCGGTGTTGAACTACTTAACGATCCCTTTTACCCGGATCCTCTGAATCCGGTGGCGCCACCTCCAATACCCAATAAGCTGGAGCTCAAAGTAATGGTTCTTTTGAAGGTGTAACCGCGAAAGTGATTTGCGGCCACACGCACGGCAGGACAAGTTAGAGAATAACCGGGAGTCAGTATGAAGCTACGGAATAGTGTAAACGGTAACAAGCCCTTCGAAGGTGATCGCACCTTCAGATGGCAGGCTATTCCGGCTAATGCCAAGATCCTGAGCGCGATCGCGACGGTCACACCGGTTGACTCAAAGCTCGGCAGCCCGTTCACCGAGTTGCTTACCTTCAGAGATGGAACCGGTGACTTTGGCGCCACCCAGGCGGGAGGAACTGCATTAAACCTTCCGTGGGTCGAAGTGGACTTCCATAGTCGCCGGACACTCGCCGGCATGACCGGCAGCTTCGGTACCATTGCCGGAAACGCCGGCGGCTGTGAATTGCAAGTTGACGTCGGTGGCGGCACCTACGTCGAGATCAACCAAAACGGGGCCTTCAGAACGCCTTCTGATCCGCCTAACAGCTTCTTCCGAGTGGAAGGCAGCGCCGCTGATCTTCCCGGTCTGACAGTGGCCAAGCTAAAAGCCACGAGTAGAACCGCGACGCGCCCTATACTGAGCACGCTCAGGTTGCGAAGCGTGCCGACTCAGGTCAGCTTGCGTGTCGGAGAACTGCCGCCGTTTTGGACCCATGTCGGTGAGATGACACTGGCGGAAACGACACCGGACTTCACGACCGTGCTGCAAGCGGCGCTTACTACTGCGAAGATAGAAAATGGTTTCTACGATCTGCCTATAACTGTTCACTCGGACAGTATTGCCCGGTTGAAGATTGAGCTGGAAGTCGAGGTTCTGGCCCAGCAGGAAGTTTTTACAAAGGCTGTCCCCGAAGTCGTCCTTCCTTTTGATGTCAGCACGTTAGCTAAATCGAAGACGGCGGAGTTGAGCATAGAGGTCCCGGCCAACTCCAGGGTTGTTCCTGGTCAGACCTCAGCGCGAGTTCGTGGAGCATTTACGGAAACTCGGATTGCTGCCGGGCCAACTGGTGTCGATAAGCCAACGGCGGCGGTCGAAGTTTCCCGCACGTATTCGCAAGCTCAAATTATTGCGCTTGATCGCGAGGTTGCGGCGGTTGCGGTAGACCTGTTGCTCGAGTCCTTAACTCCTTCTGTGAGGCTCCAACTGGATATTCGCGGAGACTTCGACGGTAAGCCGGATGAGATCCCGTTGCTGCCGGCGCCAGTGGAACTGAGCATTGAACAACAACCTCAAAAGGGTGGGGCTTGGACCAGCGTACCACTGCCTGCCGAGTTTCTCTTTGCGAAAGGTAAAGAAAAAAGCACAGCCGAAGGGGAAACTGCCTCCCCAGAAAAACTGACTCGTTATTGGCTGCTGCTTCAATGCCTCGAAGGCCGGGCAGCGTGGAGCGTGGTGGAGGCCCCGGCCTTCGAAAAGTCGAAGACAACAAATGCTCAGTCCACCCGTGATGGAGGTTTGACGTGGCAGGACACCGCGCTTATCCCCGGCACTTTGCAAGAGAAAAAGCCTACCCCGCCGTACATTGCCTTCTTTCGGCTGCGGGATAAACCGAAAACCTTCAAGATGCCGATCAAGTTGCAGATTGGCAGCGGCAACAATGCGGTGGAGAAAACGCTCGAGCGTTTTGAACCATTGGGCCGGGTAGACTTCACGATCGACACCGAGTTGGCAGAAGGCATCAACAAATATTTGGACAGTTCGGTCGCTGCGCTTCCCGAGACGCAGCATTTGCTCAACGCAGACTTTGAAAAGTGGTCACGCGTCGGTCAGGAACCGATTCCGCAGCCAGTCATAAATCTCAGAGCCTCGGCTGATGCAGTGGCCTTTTCGCCCGACGGGGCTTTGGCATACTTGCTCGATCAGCCACCCGGTAAGGATCCTTTCCTGCTGATCATTGATGTCGCGTGCAACGAGGAGATTAAGGAAAAGGCGATCCCACTTGCGCCGTTTCTCTTGCCCAACTCGCTGGTCATCAGTCCTGACGGCACCAGGGCCTATGCCTCAACCGGCCGCAATCTGCGAGTAGTCGATCTCAAAGCGAATCATGTGATCGGGGAACCTTTCAACCTGGAACTCGACCCGAACGAGGGACTTGCCAATGACCTCGCTTTGAGTCCTGATGGACGTAGTTTGTATGTAGCAAATCTGCGAACGATTACCACCAAGTTTAACCACATTCGGGTAATTGACACGGCGAAATTAGAACAGCAGCTAACGACTGGCGTCGTCCAAACTGATGTGAAAGTCTTGCATGTGCTTCCGGTGCCCTTCCTGCCGCCGGCTTCGTTGCAATCGCAAGCGCCCAGAGCTTTGGCAGTATCTCCCGATGGCGCATCGCTCTATCTGGTGATTGATCTTGGGACCAGCAGCGGCGGTCTGGTAATGAGAGTCAACACCAACACATTTGCCATTGAAGGTGAGATTACGGTAGGCATTGGCCCAAGCGCGATAGCCCTGACCCCGAATGGAAAACTAGCCGTAGTCACAAATACGATTTCCAATGATGTCAGCATAATCAATACTGCTACTGGCGCCGTGGTTCGCGTGTCTGTCGATCCATCCCCGATTGACGTGGCCATCTCCTCAGATGGTATGCGGGCTTATGTGTTGCGCAATCAAGGCGACACCACAATCAGCGTCATTGATCTCGACCGGCGCATTGTTTTACCAGGGGCATTCGCAGCCACAAGTGGTGCGAGCCTTCAGATACCCAGACGGGCACTGGCTCTTGCTCCCGGCGAGGACGTTATCTACGTCCTGCTCAACGACACTTCGGATATGCTTTCAGTTTGGCTGGGCGCGCGAGTCCCAGCCGAGTGGCAACGCACCACCGGAGAAGTGCGCCCTCGCTGTTTGCCGACGCCTTTCCACCTGGTTCCGGAGTTGGGTTCCGCGTCGTTACCAACCTCACTTTCGCAAGTGGTGCCGGTCGCTGAGTCTACGCCTTACGAGTTTAGCTTTTGGGGAATTGCTTTCGAACCGGATACCGATGAACCTCCCGCGATCGCGGAGGTGCTCTGGCTCAATGACGCTTGCGGCCTGCTGCAAGCGGATTCGATCCCAATCGAAGTGAAGCCGATTCAGCAGGAAGGGGACCAGTTCCCAACTAATGCGTCCTTCGCGGTGAGCCCTGGTGGCTTGAAAACGCCGTTGTCCTTTCATCGTTTGAGCACGAGAGAGCTAAATGGTGAGATCCAGCCACTCACATCCCCGGTCGGTGCGGCGCAGGCCGAGGTCCGTTTCAGCGTGGGTATGACGGCAGTGGCCAGAGTAGATTTGGTGTCCCTGGCTGCTTCTTCAGAATTGACTGCAAACGGAGACTTCAAGCTACAAGAAAAAGATCAACTGGTTGGCTGGACGCTGACACCTGAGCTGACACCTGGCTTCGGCGCTCGCCGTTTGGAAGACGGAGTTGAGTTGGCGAACGCAGGCAGTGCAACAGTTGAACTCAGGCAAGTGGTTGCGGCGGAGAGCAACCAACCCTTTACCCTTGAGTTTCAAGGCAAGGCTACCGCTGCTACGTTGGACACGCCTGGTATCGAACTGCGTTGGCTCGATGCCAACGGCGCGCCGGCAGGAGAACCGACCTTCCTTCAAGTTCTACCGAATGGACTTGATTCCGCGATTGCCAGCGGAACGGTTCCAAAGGATTCGAGCAAGGTGGAGATTCGTGTCGCAGTCCCACCCAAAACGACATTGGAAGTGAAACGCGTTTCGTTGCGGTACGCCAAGACTACAAGTGTGCCGATTAAGTTTATCGCCGAAGCCCCAGGTGAAATGACCGTTTCGGAAGTTCGCGTCGGGTTTGAAGAAATCGAACGAAAACGACCTGAGCTTCCCACCGGAGGGCGGCTATGTAAGACGACTCCACCTGGTTCCGAACCAGGCGAAAGAGGCGATAGCTGTTTCTGTCATCATTGTGAGGAAGAAACAGAGATGAGAGACATGCAGCCAGTGATGACGGAGGCTGGTCAGCCCGCAACCAAGGGACGTTGCTCAAACTGTAGAACGGAATTGCTTAGTATAGGCGGACCCTCGCTGGCTAATGCGGAGGCATTACCCCTTCGGCAGACTATGAGACCCCGGCCCGTAATCGTTAGCGCTGCAGGATTGGTTCATATGAGTGAGCCGGCTCAGGTTGCCAGAGAGGCAGCCCCACTGCTCACTGATATTCATGGCATTGGAGAGGCTCGGGCAAATCAATTAAGAACAATAGGAATTGACTCAGTTGAAAAGCTGGCAGCCTCGACCGTCGAGACTGTCACAAAGATCAAATTCATCACGCCAAAGATGGCGTCGCAAATAATCGCGCAGGCCAAGTCCTTGACCAACTCATAAACATCACAACGACCATCAACCGAGTAACGTTCGCGGTTAAGTTCTTATGCTCTTGAAATGTGAGGTTACCTGGGTGGCGTTAAGGCAAAACCTCTCCGATTCCATACGTAGCGCCTCCATGACTTTGGAGCCTTGGATTGTGTTACAAGCTCCGTCGGATCGCCTTGCATGCGGACCAGATGATAAGTAGATTCGCGTTGCAATGAGCGCTCACACGAGGGATGTTCTTTGGTATGTTGGCTGGAGGCACACATGGAGATTACTTCTAAATCGGCTGAATCCCTTCGTTCTCACGCGCGCGGCAGGCTGCCCGAGTTTCTTCTGGGACGACGGATGTAGCCGGCAATCAAACCAGATCCACCACAGTTGTTGATCGTGCCGGCAAGAAATTAACTAACCGAACCGACACTCCCGACTCCGCTACCGACGCAGTGAGCATTTCATACAACGGCCTCTTACAGTCGTCGGTTCCAGCTATGCCCGTGTCGCCTACAACCTTCACCTACGATGCTCTGGCTCGACCGCTTGGTGTTAACGATCCGGCAACGGGCAACAACACCAAAGCATACAACTCTAGGAGCCTGTCGGCTTAAGACTTTATCGACGTTGTCAGGCAACTATTTTTTGAGTTCTCGGTCAGTGACGTCTTGGCCAAGCTTAACGAGAATAGTCGCTTTGGCGAAGCAAACTGATTCGAGGCGCGAAAAGATGGCTGCTTGGCGCGAAAAGTGCCGCATTGATCGTTTCAAGCCGGATGCAAACAATTCTTCCCGCGAAACAGTTTCAGCAGGTTATGAGTCAGACAGATCAAGCTCCACTCCGCTTCGTTTTTCTGCAAGCCGCGGAAGGAGAAGCGGCGGAAGCCGCGCACTTCTTTGACCTGGCCAAACACCGGTTCGACGATCATTTTGCGTTGCTTATAGACCGCGCGGCCGCTCTCGGTTTGCAATTTCTCACGCATCCGGGAAACCACATTCTGGTCCAACTCTGTTGGCGGCGCTGATTCGGCGGTCAACTCTTCCACCTGCTCCGTCTTCTTGCCACCATCCGGGGTCACGTAAAGATCGACGCTGCTGAGGGCTTCGCTGGTCACGGCCGTGGTACTGAAATAGCCCGAATCGGCAGTGACCTTTTCCGGCAACCGATCAACGTTAGTCTTGACCTCGGCGAGTACTGGCACTAATTGCTGCTTGTCATTAACCGCTTGCGTCAAAGTGGCGGCGACGATAATTTGCGCCTGGCCATCGACAGCGATTTGCGCGTTGTATGATTGCTCAAAGCTGCCCGTGGCGCCGTCTTTCATGATCCTTGATTCCGGGTCCGTGAAGTTGCGTTGGGCCTTTGGTTTCGGCTTGGCTTCCGCTACGTCTACCACTTGCGGGGCTCGCCCGCGAGTCTTCTTTCCCGTTTCCTCCTCGCGCTGCTTTCGTTCGGCAAGCTTGGCCTCAACTGCGGCTGCCGCAGCCTGCGCCTGCTCCTTCGCCTCGGCTTCCAGGGAGGCTTTCGCCTCGCGAATCTTGCGCAACCGGCTCTCGCGCCGCGCCAGTTCCGCCGGCAACTCGTCGCCGCTCACGCCCTTGCCGTAGCGCCCATCTTCCGCCGCGTCGGTTTCCTCCGCCTCCTTTAATAAGCGCGCCACCTCCGCCACCAACTGCTGTTCCTTCTCACACATCCGATCGTAGCTCATCGCTTTGTGCTTCGACGCATTCGCCCGCAACTTGCTCCCATCTATCGCTACATGGCCCAGCTTCTCCAGCCCCGCCCGCTCACACATTTTCAGCACCTGCACGAACAACTCCGCCAACTCCGGCAAGTGCAATTGGCGAAAGTTCGCGATGCTGTCTTGATCCGGATGATTGCATGCCAACACTCGAAACGCTATGTCCTCATAGCTCGCCCGCTCCAGCTTCCGCGACGACACCTTGCCAATGCAGTACCCATAGACCAGCAGTTTCACCATCATCAGCGGATGGTACGGCGGCCGCCCGCGCCTGTCTCCACTCTCGTAGTGCCGCACGATCGGACTCAGATCCAACTCGTCCACCACGTCGCTGATGAACAACGCCAAGTGCTCCTCCGGCAGCCAGTCCCGCAAATCTGGCGGTAACAGTAACCGTTGCTCCGGATCGTAGCTCAGGTAGATTCTGCTCATGCCCCTCACTATAATCCTTCCGGCTTTTCTTTGAGCAGAAACTTCAAGCCTTATTCCGACAGGCTCCTAGATAGGTGAAAATCTTTACGCCGGGAGCGAATGGCGAGCTCGTCGGCGTTTTTGAAAAATTCCCTTGATGAGATTCTTGAGCAAAACATTCCCGAACGCATGATGGAGTAAGAACGGCTGGTGGGTTTGATGTTGTGGTCAATGACGTCCCCCGAGCTTCAACTGGGGGCGCGTTTACCGCGACTCTTGATCACGAAGTCATTTGCTCCTCAAACTGTGCGACTAATCTGTCGGTATTCAGTTGAAACATTCGGTATGCACTTGGCGCGCTTGAGATTTGCCGTCAGACTATTCACCATCTTGCTGTTTATCAATACGGCTTGCTTATTTCACAGCGAGCTTGCTGCAGCCTCCGTTACGGAACAAAGAGGGGGAAGGTGGAAGGCTACACTTATTCCTTTGTAGATAGGGCGGGCGATATCGCTACCGACCAAGGATACGATTATGCGGGCAGGTTTTCCGAAGGATTGGCTTTTGTCATACTCCGAGGTCAGGCAGGCTATATAGACAAGACCTGGAAGATGGTTTTCACCTTACAAGCAGCTAGTGGAGGGGAATTCTCTGAAGGGCATGCTCCGGTCCAGGTCGATCAAAAGTGGGGATATATTGATCGCCAAGGCAACCTTGCAATTAGTCCGCGATTTGACTTTGCAAATTCCTTTTCCGAAGGCTTGGCCCTGGTTTGGGCTAACGCGAAATATGAATATATTGACCACACCGGACGGATGGCTTTTACTCCGCGAGAAACCCAATCCGCCAACCCGCAGACCCGCAGCTCGGTGCCGCTATAGCAAGATGCTGCCAGCCCCCACCACAACTCTCCGCTTCGCTCCAAGTTGTTTGAGAGGGAAATTTTATTGAACGGCCAGCGTGCCAATGACAACTGTCTCAACCTTGGGGTTCACCCCAAAAACATCTGGCCAATTTGTGTCCAGAATCAACAGCACGCAACGGGTAAGGAACCGGAAAAGAAAGGAAAGGACGGAAAATCCTCTAAAATTCTTGGTGGCTGCAACCATGTCAATCAGTTACGGAAGGACGCCAGAACCAACTCTTCATTTTTGATCTGCCAACGAAGACTTCGCGGCGTCTGACAAACGAGCCGGCCGTTGTACCTGTCAGCGCTTTCAGCCCTGACGCCAAATGGCTAATTTATGAGTCGAATCAGAGCGGCAACATAGATCTACGTGCCGTGCCGATAGAGGGCGGGGAATCACGCAGCGTGGTTGCAACAGCACATCAGGACTATCACCCGTTTGTGTCGCCTTCCGGCAAGTGGCTTTATGTTCAATTCGACCATAAGAATATTTATCGCGTACCCGGTCCGGCGCAGGAGTGGCGCAAAGCCGAGCCGGAGAAGGTGACGAACTTTCCGGAGTCCGGCCTGTTCCTCGAAGACCCGCAGATTTCGCGTGACGGGCACTGGTTCCTCTACTCACGTGGGCGCATTACTGGCGACGTTTGGATTATGAATCTCGGAAAGTAATGTCAAGGATGTTTTCTATTACTGGATTGTCAGTAGACTCGGCGCGGACGGCACCGGCCAGGTGGATTTGGTCCAGGATGTTTGCGCCGAATCTGTAATATGGCCGACCCACGATGGGAAAACCTGAAAGACATCTTTCACGCGGCGGTGGCGCTCGCGCCGGGCGAACGAGGAGCCTATCTTGATCGCGCGTGCGACGCGAATGCGTCCTTGCGTCAGGCAGTAGATTCACGGTTGATGCGCCAAAAATTCGCTGAGCTTCCTGAAAGGTCATTTATTTATGAGTTCGAATCAATCGGTGATGACGGACCTGTATTAAGGACGTCTACAATTGAAGCACTGGATTCTCAAGCAAAACAAATCATTGGGGAAAGATGGGACAGGAATAAGCGCTAGCACGGTTAAAAACGATCAAACACATTCACTCCTTGCAGCCGCAACCCGTAATAGAATTGATTAGTTACAGATTGGATGGAATTGGATCAACGGGATGGCCTGCATTCATAACCCCAAGGTCGGCGGTTCGATCCCGCCCCCCGCTACCAGCAACCTCAACGAACTCAAGAGTTACGACAAGAGAAAGGAATTGGTGCCTGGGCCATGCCGGGGAAAGATGGGACAGGAAATGTACGAGTAGGCCAGACTCGACCTAATTGCGCGCCATGCTTCACCCGTAATTGATAACAAAATCATCATTTAAGATTTTGGACTCGAACTGCTGATCGCTGAGCTCGCAGTGAGACTCCCACGGTCGCAGATTCGAAGCCAACTCTCGCGGCCAGCAAAATCAATAGGTTCAGGACACTAACGAATTGACCGTGGGAGCGAAACTCCCACGCTCCTTTTCTCAAAACCTGCCGGAAATCCTGAAACATATTTGAATGAAGGACCACGTGGTGGTCTTGAAAACAGTGTTTCCCCTCTTAGGGACGTTGGGACACGAGTGGGTGTCCGAACTTATGGGCAGTTCGTTAACGTCGCAGCTGGATGAACTGCAGGTGCTTACGGTTCGCAAAGTAAGCGGCGTGCTCCGGTGTCCCTCGTCGGTTTGGCGTTTCCTTTCATTGGTCTTGAAAACACGTTTTCCTCTCCGTACTGAAGTCGAAGCACGGGTGGCGCACAGCGACGCACGTGCAAGGTCATAACGGTAAGATTACGTTAGCGCTTCAAATCCGCCGTCCAGTTCACCACCACGCTAATCGGGGTGGTGCTTGTTTCTTCAAGTGTTGAGTTAATGAGAAGCGCTGCCCGTCGGCGGTCACCGAATAGTGATTCCTGAACTCCGTCAAAGTCAGGATGCGCGTGCCGAAGAGCGCCTGCGGGAAGTGTCACGCGCTATCTGAAATCTCGAATTAAGACCACATCGCTCGTCTGCGTGCCGCGCGAAAGCGCGAGCTGCTTGCCGTCGCGCGAGAAGTCGAACCAGAAGATCTGGTCGGTCTTGAAGTCGGTCAACTGTTTCGGCGGCCCGCCGTCCAGGGGCAACGACCAGATGTTAGAGACGCCGTTAATCGTGTCTATGTAGGTCAGTGCGCGCCCGTCCGGCGTCCAGCGCAGACCGGTGGCGATGTTGACGCTGCTCGGGATGTCGAACACTTTCACGAGTTCGCCTCCCGCGAAGGGGATGATGGCGACCTTGGTGAGCGTGTTCGGTTGATCATCGCGGTACCAGCAGGCGACGAGGCTGCCGTCGGGCGAGACGGTCGGATTTACCGTGACTTTGTCGGTCGTCAGCCGCACAGGTTCGCCGCCATCGATTGAAACCTTCCAGAGCCTTGGTGAGCCGCTGGAATGGAAAACCACCCAACGGCCATCGGGCGAAGTTCGCGGGAGGATATCCCCCGGCCCTTCGGTTAGTTGTTTGAGATTGCTGCCGTCCGTGTCCATCCGCCAGATGCTTCTTGAGGCGCCTATTCGTGTGGACGTGAAGACGATGTGGCGACCGTCGGGCGTGACCCACGGGTAGTAGTTAAAGCTCGCGTGGGCCGTCAACTGCTTCTGATTCTTTCCGTCCTCGTCCATGCTCCAGATGTCCGTCGCGCCGCTCTCCCGTGAGGTGTAAATTATTTTGCCCCCGGGCGTCCACGCCAAGCCCAGCTGCCCGTCATACCTGCTCGAAGAAATCTGCCGGGCGCGGCTCGCGTCCGCTTGCGGCGCGACCCACACCCCGGCTGCGATTTCGGCCTGGACTGTGGCCAGCACGCTAGAATCGGCGGTCAGGCTCAGTCGGCTATAGTTATTCAGGTCGTTGGTGATCTTACGCACCTCGCCGTTGGGATAAGAGATATGCCAGATTTGGAACGAAGATGTCGTCGAGTCGAGCGCAATGAAAACAAGACCGCTGCCGTCTGCCAGCCAGGCGACCTGCCGCGCGCCGCCGGCCGCCCATGTCTGAGAAGTGATCTGCCTTTCCGCCCCGCTCTCGACCTCGACGACGTCCACCGTCGTCGTCGCGCCGCCCGGCTCAAAATTAAGAACGCCCGACGCGATCAACTTCCCGTCAGACGACCAGGACGGACCGCCGGCACTGAAATTGTTTGGCGTTTTCCGCACGGTGACTTGCCTCTCGCCCGTCCCGTCCGCGTTCGCCACCACCAACGCGGTTTCTCCGCGGAGTAAGTTTGCACGGATGAACGCCAGGCGCGTCCCGTCGGGCGAAAGAGTGATGGGAGAGGCGACGTTGTCGATTATTTTCCGCGAGGCGCCGCCAAGCGTCGGCACCTGATAGAGCGTCCGCGCGGAAGTAGGCTCCCCTAGGACGTAATAGATGTAGTCGCCGTCTTTCGAGAAGGTGATTCCGGAATAGTCCTGGGGGGAGGGCGGGACGATCTGCGTGTCGCTCGTGGTCGCCACCTGCCGCAGCCAGAGGCCCTGCTGACCGGCGTCGCTCTTGACGCGCGCGACGTATTTGCCGTCGGGTGAAATAGCGGCGTCCGACGCCTTGCCCGAACTCGTCAGCCGCTGAAGCTTCGCCGCCTGAAACGAGGCGGATTTCTTCTGCTCGCTGGTGGAAAACCTAAAAATCCAAATCCCGATTACCGCGACGGCTAAAATCAGCAGCCCGATAACGATCGCCGCGCCTAACTTGTGTCGCTTGATTTCCCCGACAATGTATTCCGCGCTCGAAGTCGGGCGAGCGATTCCAATCGACGCGGTGTCGGGGGCCGCAGATTGAGCGCCGCCCGCCTTCACCTCTTGCGAGCCGATTGCACGTTCGCCGCCTGTTGATTCGGGCTGAACGAAACACTCTAATTCCGACTTTTGCTTTAACTCCTGCCGCAGCTCGTCCAGTTCAATCGCCACCTCTTTGATTGACTGATACCGCTTCTCCGGCTCTTTCGCCAGACACCGGCGGACGATTCTTTGCAAGTCCTGCGGCGCGTTCGGGTTTATTTCGCTGATCTGCGGCGTCGGCGCGTGAACAATCTTGTGCAGTGAATCGAGCGCGTCTTTGCCTTCAAACGCCTTCCGGCCGGTCGCCGCCTCAAAGAGGATGCAGCCGAAGGAGAAGACGTCCGAGCGGTGATCGATCTCTGCGGTCTTGCCTTGCGCCTGCTCCGGCGACATGTAGCCCACGGTGCCGAGGACGACGCCCGGTGTCGAGTGCTGTTGCAGGATGGCGGTGGCCACCTCGCTCGACCCCGCGCCGCCCTTCTGTACGGGTTGCTGCGGCTCGACGAGCTTGGCCAGGCCGAAGTCGAGAATCTTGGCGTGACCATCGCTCGTGATCATGATGTTTTCCGGCTTGAGGTCGCGGTGGACGACGCCCGCGGCGTGCGCCTTGGCCAGGCCTTCTGCCACGTGCTGCAGGTAGCGCAGGAGCTTCGGCAGCGGAGTCCCGCGGTGATAAATCTGCTCGCGCAGAGTCTCACCGTCGACGTACTCCATCGCGATGAAGTGGAGAGCCTCGGCCTCGCCGATCTCGTAGATGTGCGCGATGTTGGGGTGGTTAAGCGCGGCGATGGCGTACGCCTCCTGCCCGAAGCGACGCAGCCGCTCTTTGCTCTGGCTGAACTCCGCGGGCAGCAGCTTGAGCGCCACTGGCCGCCTTAGTTGAGTGTCTTGGGCGAGGTACACTTCGCCCATCCCGCCTGCACCAAGCTTAGAACGGATTTCATAACGACCCAGATGTGTACCTTCGGCAAGGGTCATCGGAAGCGGAGTAATTTTATACGAGTTATCGCAGCGCGCAAAAATTTTGCCAGGCGGCTCTGAAGAAACCTCGCGATAGATCACGTTCGACAATCCATGAGGAGGTGAAAGCAACTTGATTTTTCCCGCAATGGTTGATTGAATGCGCGCCGCCACGCACCGTTAGGCAGACTACCGGGCGCTGGCGGCGTGTGAGTGATTGGAGGGAGTATGAAACTGCGTTTGGCTGTCGTCGTCTTCTGCTCGTTGGCTGTCTTGGCGAGTCATGTGGTCCAAGGATCTGGTGCGCCGGCGGGAACCGACGCCTTGCGTCAGGCAGACTTGGCCGGCATCGAGAAGCTCCACAAGCAGGAGATAGCCGCTACTCTGTCGCGAGATACAGTTGCCCTGACGGATTTGTGGACCGATGACGCTGTGCGACTCACCCAGGGCCGGCCGACGGAGATTGGCAAAAAAGCTATTCGAGAGAGCAACGAACGCTGGTCCGCTCGCCCAGGTGTCAAGGTGCTGAGTTACGTTCCAGAAACCAAGGACTTGACAATACTCAACGGCTGGGCGGTTGAGTGGGGCTACATCACTGGAGGGTTTAATATCGACCCTCCTACTGACCTCCAGACCAGCGAGTGTAGGTCGGTGTGGATGAAGATTAGTTTGCAAGCTGCCGATAAGGTGAATCGATGAAACGAACAGAGCGAGTAACCAAGCTAGCTAACTTGGCAGGTTGGGCCTTAACTGCATTGAGCCTATTGTGTGGGGGTACCCAAGCATTGGCTAAGGAGAATGCGCAAACAGGCGTGGCGGAAGTCAACGGCACAAAACTGTACTACGAAACGGCAGGTAAGGGGCCGGCGGTCGTCCTGGTGCACGGCGGGCTGGTGGACAGCCGCCAGTGGAACGGCCAGATGAAAGAGTTCGCGAAACGTCACCGCGTCGTCCGCTACGACCTGCGCGGCTTCGGTCGGTCGGCTGCCGCCCCGCAGCCCTTCTCGCACATCGAAGACCTGCGCGCGCTTATGGACTTCCTGAAGATCGAGCGGGCCACTGTCGTCGGCCTTTCCTTGGGCGGGATTATCGCCGCCGACTTCGCGCTTGAACACCCCGAACGGGTCGACCGTCTCGTGCTGGTCGGGGCGGGTCTGCGCGGCGACAAGCAGCCGCCGGACAAGGACGCAATGAAGGCTTACGAGGCTGCAAGCAAGGGCATCGCCGAAGAGTTCGTGAACGTGATCATGAAGTCGGGGCTCTACGCAACTGTGCGCGAGGGCACTCCCGCCTACGCGCGCCTGCGACAGATGATGCTCGAAAACTTCAAGGCGCTCTCGACTTTTGCTCCGGGATTCCTGAAGTACCCCGCGCAGCCGACCATCGAACGGCTTGGCCAGATCAAAGCGCCCACGCTCGTCATCATCGGCGGCGAGGACGCGCAGAGCCTAAAGAACGTCGCCGACACGCTCGCGGCCGGGATTCCTGGCGCGCGCAAAGTCGTCATCCCCGGCGCGAGCCACCACCCTCCCGTGGAAAAACCGGACGAATTTAACAAGGCTGTGCTGAGCTTCTTAAAGGAGAAATGAAACGGGGAAAGATTAGCGGGGTAAGAAGAAGGTGTCATCCGGCAGCGGGCTGGACACCTCTGTCCCACCAGACAAAGGTGTCACACGCTCGATGCTCCGAAGCTGATCGGCTTTGTCCTGCGCGTTCACTTCGGCTGACGCTAGCATCATGCAACTCACGAAGCATACGGCCACTACTCTAAGTACGATCATGATTACCTCCTGCATGCTAAAGTTGTACCCGCTCCAACGTCTCGAATTCTCTGGCGGACTCAATAACTCCGCCTGCGCGTAATTATCTGTCGGGTCGGATAAAAAACACGATTACTTTCTGATTAGAAGGTAAGTTCTTGAACGCCGTTGCGACGATCACTGAGCCAAACTTTCCGGGCATCGATCTTGGGGATGAAACAACAAGAGTCGCTTTTTCAGATAACTGCAAGTACAAATAATAGAAAAATCAAGGAAACGCTACCGTCACCTCTCTATCGGGGGAAACATGGGACAGGAATAGTCGCATGTATGCGGAAGTACGATCTAAACGATTCACTCCTTGCAGCCGCAACCCGTAATAGAATTGATTAGTTACAAATTGGAAGGAATTGGATCAACGGGATGGTCTGCATTCATAACCCCAAGGTCGGCGGTTCGATCCCGCCCCCCGCTACCAATCTTTTCCCATATCCTTCAATAGTTTACAAAGCTATGGCGGATCGCTGGTCCGCCGCTGGTTTTCGTTTTGCCGAGATTTTGCCGAGATTCAAAAAACTCTGCCTGTCCCTACCGAAAATCTCATCCGGCGTTTAAATCCCTACACTTAGAGCTAAGACTTGAGATACGCTGCAGCTGCTCAATAGATTCCATTTCTGGCTGCTTGCGACGCACCTATGTCTGTCTGCTCCGCGCTCTATCAACTACTCCGCGCCCTGCTTAAGCCGCGACTCTCACTGGTGACGGAAAATCTCGCTCTGCGTCAACAATTGGTGATCCTGCGGCGTAACACGAGTCGACCTGGGCTTCGTAACCGAGATCGCTTGTTTTGGGTTGTCTTGTCGGATCTGTGGCGCGACTGGCGCTCCATCCTGGTCGTCGTCAAGCCAGAGACAGTTATTAAGTGGCATCGGCAGGGCTTCCAGTGCTATTGGCGCTGGAAGTCCAGAGCTGGTCGTGTCGGACGCCCGAGGATTGGTCTGGAGATTCGTGACTTGATCAGACGCATATCATGTGAGAATCCGACCTGGGGAGTGCCGCGCATCCAGGCAGAACTTCATTTGCTTGGTTACAAAGTGGCAGAATCAACGGTGGCAAAATATCGGGTCAGGATTCGTAAGCCACCTTCACAAACGTGGAAGAGTTTTCTGCGGGATCATGCAAATGAGATTGTAGCCATTGATTTTTTCATCGTACCTACGGTGACTTTCAATATTTTGTACGGCTTCGTTGTGTTGCTCCATAACAGGAGACAGGTAGTCCACTTCAATGTGACGGCCCATCCTACTGCCCTCTGGACCGCACAGCAGATCGTTGAAGCCTTCCCGGAAGAGACAGCACCACGATTCTTGCTGAGAGACCGCGATTCAATCTATGGGGAAGATTTTCGCAGTCGTGTAGCGAGAATGGGAATCGAAGAAGTGATCACGACTGCGCGGTCACCGTGGCAGAATCCATATGCTGAAAGGCTGATGGCAGCATTCGGCGTTAGTGTCTGGATCATGTGATTGTGTTTAGTGAAACACATCTACGGCAGATATTGCGAGAGTACTTTGATTACTATAATGGAGTCCGACCGCATTAGTCCCTAGAAAGAAATGCGCCGGAGCCTCGTGAGATCGAACCACCAACGAAAGGCAAAATCATGTCTCTCCCGCAGGTAGGCGGTCTGCATCATCGTTATCTGAGAGCGGCCTAAGAGTGATTGGTTGAAATGTAGACCGCAGTAGCTGGCTCGAAGTTAGCTGATGGGCTTTAAATAGCAGGAGCATGCTTCGAAGACTAGGCGCACGAGGCGAGACAGACAAAGCGAATAGCTCGGGGCAGGCAACCGCAAGGCTGCCCGAACAAAGCTGCCTCTGCATGTCAGATTGAATTTTTGGGAGGGACAGCCACCTGTCGCCGGGGCGAGGAGAGTTGTGGCGTAGACCGTTGGCGTAAGTCTGGCCGAACTTGAGACACCATTCTCGGACGGTCTCGTAGGTGAGGACAACGCCGCGCATCGCTAACATTTCTTCCACATCGCGGAAGCTCAGGGCGAAGCGAAAATATAACCAAACGCAATGACTGATGATCTCGGCAGGGAAGCGATGACGACGGTAGAGACGGAGGTGCGCATCACTGAATTATGCCGCATGTGCAGCACTGATAAAACTTTCGCCATTAACCTGACAATACCCTGCACAGCTCTGTTCCTCACGCTATTGAAGCTGAATAACTGGGGGATTTCCCCTATTCTCCGAATCGGCTTTCAAGGTACACGACGAAGCCTGTTACAAGTCTCACTTAAGAGTGCTAATTCTAACTAGCCAAATAATTAAGAAAATTACGGGAAACGCTACAGCGAGTTCTGTAACGCTAAACTTTTTATACCTTCTCTGAAAAAAATTCGGCTTGATATCTTTTATCTGTGCCTCGCAGTCGAAATACTGATTCTTGACATCACCCACATACGAGAACACTCCGAATTGATCCTCAGTCGCAATGCTTTCCATAGAAGGCTCCACAATTTTCATGAGCAAATAATATACTTGCCCGGTTTGCTTCCTGTACACATCGACAAGGTAATTATCTGTGATGCCAAAATAATACCAAGCAACACTCAACGTCATGCCAGTTAAAGAGATGAACATAGAATGAGCCGAATAATCTTTGTGAAACGAAATACCCAGCAGAGCTGATTCTATAGTCAAGAAGAAGTTAAACCGAGTCCACATTCGCGAAAAGTGGTCGGTCAGATACTTGGCCTTTAACTGATAATCAGCTAGAAGAAAATCCTTGAGATCCAATTTCATGTTCACATTCACCGTCACTCTGTCGCTAGACCGCTCTGGAGCAAGGCCAGAACGCGTGTTTCTCACAACACGTAAGTTTCTTAAGCCCCCTATTTGCCAGATTTCAGAGGTCTAAATAAAATAGCCCAGACCCGTATGTCGCCCGCGCCATCACTTGGTATCGCTTGGTATTTTCCTGCTCATTCTGGTCCCGCGCCTCCGCCACAGCTCCTTTTCTATCGACCCAGCGTCAAGCCAAGTGAGCCGATGTTCTGAAGCTACGACTTAGCTATCGACGCTGAGTTGAGAATCGTTGATCAACTGTAGGGCCGCCCCTACAATAAGAGTCCAACCCGGACGTTTGGTAGGCCAGGTTGCACGCCATGGCAACCCGGCCTGGATGAGAAGGTGGTCAGCTGTCCTGTCGGTCCACCTTGCGTTTCAACAGTTATAGAGTGGGCTTCAGAGGACCTGCTGGGCTAGCCACCAGAGCCTCGGCAGCCTTAGCAGGAGCGTCAAACGGAGCTAACTCTCCTTTCTGCAATAGTAGTTTTCGTCTCTCGATTTCCAGTTGCAGTCGCTGTGCTTCGAGGCATTCCTTTAACGCCTCGGCCTTCTGTTTTTCCAGCCTAATCCCGATAGCTGCTGCGCGCTCGGGTTCGCACGAGCAGCAATGCGCAAGTTCAGGATCGTAAACCGTACCGTCAGTTGGCAGTGAAATGGGTCTCGGTCTTTCCACTACTTGTCCAACTGTCGGCAAGAGCTTAAGAGTGTCCTTGATTTGCTTTTGAACTTCTGGCGGCAACCACCCGATGTCATCGATTGAATGCCAATCCGGAGGAATGTTTGGCGCGATGATTCGATACGAGATGTCCAAGACTCTTGTGCTTATCGCGTAGAGCTCAACCACCTTTCGAATGAAGTAAGTGACAGCGCGACATTCGTTGTCGTTATGAATACTACGTGCCGTGACATCAGCAACGTCCTTCTCTTCGAATGTGCTCACCACAACCGAGCGCTCGGCATGAGTCAGTTGTGAAGCCTGGAAAACCGATTGGTTGAAGACTTCAGAAACCGACCCAATTTTTAACAGGTTGTGATCTGTGACAGAGGTTTGTTTGGAGAAGCTACCACTGGGGAATCCCAGTGCTCCCGCTAGACCTCCACCGACAGAGACTGAACTGCTGCCCTTTTCACTCGAGAGCCTATCAGCCAAAAGCTCGAGCGTATTCGTTGTTCTCGCTTCGTGGATGAGCGATAGAAACTGCATGAAGGTTGTTTGAACCGAAAAGCGATCCGTTTCCGTCGTGATTCGGCGATAGCGATCGCTGTGATATAGAGTCACCTTTTCGCCGGGCAGCAATGTTTGGGTATAAAGCAGTGGCCCGTGTTGTTTGCCCAGCAGACACAGTTTGTGTTCGTAGGTGATACGAAACTCGATGAAGTTAGTAGCGCCAACAAATGTCGCTGCTGCCGGCACGTTGTCCCGACCTAGCGGAACGCGGAAGAACTTCGTTTCATACCAGTAGAGACACTGCTCATCGGGACGCCACGGTGGATCGCACGGACTCATGCAACAATCGTCCGGGAGAGGTATATCTACTCCGCAAGGGCCTTCCCCTTTGCAGTCTTCAGCGGATAAGCAAGCGACCAACAATGCTCGCTCAGCATTAATGCGGCCATAGCCCACATCGTTGTTCCATGTGCCGAAAGGCTTGCCGGCCGTCGGCAAATAGACGTATGCAGGTTGATTAATCTTGTCGGTGGTCTCGGAAATGATCTGTCGCACTTCCAAATTTGTCAGATTGGTATTCAAACTAAGGATCAGACCTGCCAACGCGGCAACATGAGGCGTTGCCGCTGAAGTGCCATCAAATAACAGGTCGTAATCGGTAGGCGTATAGCCCGCAGCACCCAAGCGATCCGTCGTTGGTATTTCCAAACATGGAGCGACTACGTCCACGTCCGGGCCGAAACATGCACCCCAAAACGGTTCAATCGACGTGTCGCCGATTTCCTTTCGGACGTCGTCTCTGTTTGATCCGCCGACGCCGAGGGTTCGTGGGTCGGTGGCGGGAAATCGGGAGACATTCTGGTTTTCGTTGCCAGTTGCGGCGACAAGCAGAACGTTTTTCCCCTGACAGTATTGCAAGGCTGCTTCGATGATCGTGAAGTCCCAAATCATCCACGACGGATAAACACCGAAGCTCATGCTGACGACACGTGCCCCGTTGTCTGCAGCAAAATACAGACCCTCAGCTACTTCCGTATCGGCGAAGTTGGTGGCGATGGCCATGACCCTGCATTTGCCGGCCAGTCCTGCGGCCCCTGTTGAGTTTTCGATCCGGCTGCTGATGATTCCGGCGCATGCGGTCCCGTGATTGCCAACCGGACTGCCATCAAACAAGTGGGTAATGGTGCTGTAGGAGATAGGCCAAAGATTAAGATCGGGATGGTGTAGTTCAACACCTTGATCCAAAACGGCGATTATAATGTTGGGGTCACCCTCTGTAATGGGCCAGGCGCGAGGCGCACTGATTCGCTGTAGACCCCATTGGTTTGGAAAGAACGTGTCGTTTGGGATCAAGTCTGCAAGCGCAGGAGAACATCGTCCACGTCTGCCCGAGATGCGGTGACCACTCGTACCAGCGCAACTGCTGCAAGTAGCGGTTGGTGACAAATAAGGAATATTTTCAAACCTTATTCCCGTTGCCGCCGCGGCTCCTGCTTTGTCCTTGATGCTCTGGGCCAGTTCGATTGCATTGGCGTTGGGGAGATTCAGGACCACAAACCCCTTCAGCAGCCTGCTTCTTTGTTCATTTATCGATGCAGATTCGTCGATTGACGAGAGATCGCCGAGCGTTGCTAAAACATCGGGAGTCAAAAGCAGGACGGTCGGATTGATGGCGAAGAACGATACCGGTCCTGAATCGGCTTTGGTAGCCCGATAGACAGGCGCAACCCATTCGACATTCTCGTCGCCACGTAGCTTGTCTAAAGCATTGTCTGTCACTGGGTTTTTTGCCGAAACAAAGGTGAGGAGTTCACTATTATTGACCTCGCCCAGCCGGGGATCGCGGCCAGGACCGGTTGCCTTCTCCTTTGGTTTAGGTATTGTCTCCGTCGCAATTGTGAGAGCGTGACCGGATAAGTTTGATTTCACTGTTTCTTGAGGAGTTGGGCTCTTCCATCTGATCGCGACGATAGTTGGGATGCGCTCACACGTACCGAATGAGGGATGATCTAACGTTTTTGGTGGGGCCATTTTTTACCTCCTGGAGTGAAAAGGTTAAGGGACTTCGTTGAGGTGTGGCTGCGAGGAGCTGCACAAAAACGAGGAAATTGAGAACTATCTGGGCGGGAATTTAAGACTGGCTGTCAGGTTGTGTCAATAGTTTTGTAGGACCAGAATTCTCACATTTATGTTACGGCTGCCAAAACGAAGCCGGCGCTGGTTAGTACCTCGAACAAGTATGCAGATTGAGATTCTTGCTTTCCGTCATCAGCTGGCTGTGCTACAGCGACGGACGAAAAAGCGTCCTAGCCTGAGAATTGCTGATCGCTTTCTCTGGGTCATGCTTTCGCGGGTATGGGGTCAGTGGCGCTCAGCGCTGGTCATCGTCAAACCCGAAACAGTAATTGCCTGGCAGCGAAAAGGTTTTCGCTTGTATTGGCGTTGGAAGAGTAGGGGAGGGAAGTCCGGTCGACCTTGCGTGAGCCTGGAAATCCGAGAGCTAATAAGGCAGATGAGCACTGCGAATCCCCTATGGGGCGCACCTAGGATTCATGGTGAATTGCTGAAACTGGGAATACAGATCTCTCAAGCAACAGTAGCCAAGTATATGGTTCGTCAACGAAAGCCACCCTCGCAAACCTGGCGCACATTTCTTGAGAACCACGTCCAGCAGTTGGTGGCGATTGATTTCTTGGTCGTGCCGACACTTACCTTTCGCTTGTTGTTTGTCTTCGTAATATTGGGCCACCAGCGACGTCACGCCATTCACTTCAATGTGACGGCGCATCCCACAGCTGAATGGACGAGCCAACAGATTGCGGAAGCGTTTCCGTGGGATAGCGCGCCGCGTTATCTGTTACATGATCGAGATTGCATTTACGGAGCAACATCTCGTCAGCGAGTTGGGGAAATGGGAATCCGCGAAGTGCTGACAGCGCCGAGAAGCCCTGGCAGAACCCCTATGCGGAGCGTTTTCATCGGCTCCCTGCGACGAGAGTTGCTGGACCACATAATTGTATTCAATAAAGCTTCCTTGCGGCATATTCTGAAAGCATACTTCGAGTACTACGAACACTCACGGACACATCTGGCGTTGGAGAAAGACGCGCCAGAATCGAGAGCAGTTGAACCTCGAGAAGCTGGTATTGTGGTCGAGCTACCGCAGGTGGGCGGACTGCATCATCGCTATGAGCGAAGAGCCGCCTGAGAGCGCGCTCATGGTTCCAGACCGCCTTCACTTTACAACTGAAGAGAGTGGAGTGTCGGTCTTCGGCCACCTCTACTATTCGCCTCAAGCTGGTTGAGACCTCAGGCTTAGGCAGCGTGTGGTGATGATCAGTAAGACCGCTTGGTACACTAAACCGTTGGCGTTCACAGTCATGCTGCCCGAATCGAGTTTTTGGTAGCGATCAGCACAAGACGGCAGACTCTTTCGATGTCAGCCCTTAGCCATACCCGCTCAAATACCGCGAAAGTCTGTAAAACGTGTCACTATTTAGAAAGGCGCTTGTGGGCGGTCGAGACCGGGCGAGATAGATGCTATAGTTGCCGAAGACGGGACCACGCAAGCAGATCGAATGTCGCAGGTGAGAAGAAACAGTAAATCAATTGCCGCGTTGCTGAGAGCGCTAGTTGTTTTCGCAATGTGGAGCAATGCCATGGCGGGAATTTTCTGTCCGCACATGAGTGGCGGTCGCGATTGCTGTCTGCTCCAAGAGTTGCATGTCCATCCTAACGCGAGCGTTAGCGGCGCTTTCGCAGAGACGGATCACAAGCAAATGAACCACGAGCAAATGTCAGACATGGACATGCAGGACGGCTCGATGGACATGTCAGACACGCAGACCGCTGACGTTGCAGATTCACAGCAGCGATTAGATATCAGTTTGGCAGATACCGAAAAGTCTCAAACATCGTCGAACGAGCCGGCCGTTACCCAGCCAAATGAGCCGTGTTCCCATTGCATGATGCACTCGCGCTCCGGCGAAAGATTTCCCGTTAGCATTGTCCAAAACAGCACTTCTTACCAGATCATCGCCGCTGATACATCAACAGAAATGCTGAATGCTGTTTCTTCACCTCTCACGTTCGTGGAATTGCACGATCATGGCCCACCGGGCTCAAGCGCCCCCCTGTACGTTCTCGTCAGCGCCTTCCGCATTTAGATCCCAACTCTGATCACGCAGCGAATAACTGTGCGGACATAGGTCTGCGCAAACATCGGCTTGGCTTTAGTCCGAGCTGTGGTCTCAGGTTGTCATTGATCCAGAGGGGGAAGCATGCAGTTCAAGAGTAGTCGTCACACGCGATCGCGATCGGTTGCGATCGCAGGTCTAATTCTCATTTGGTCTTTGGTCGCATCCGCGAACGGCGGCCAGGGTATGCAAAACATGCCGGGGATGGGCAAGAGCAAACCCGCAGCGCAAAAGAAAAGAACTTCGAAAAGAAAGCCAGCTAAGAAATACAACATGGCGAACATGCCTGGCATGAACATGCCCGGAATGAATATCTCCGGGATGCACAAGCATACTCGGCGGAAGAAGCGGACCGCGCGAATGAGGCAGTCAACTACAAAACATCAAATGGGCAATATGCCGGGAATGAAGATGCCCGGAATGAAAATGCCGGCAGCTCAGACGTCGCCAAGGCCTAAACCTTCGCCCGAGCAAATGAACATGCCTGGAATGAACATGCGGCAGACAAGTCCGTCGCCATCAGCATCGCCGCAGAAGATGGAGATGAACATGCCAATGCCCAGTGCGTCACCCGGCGCGTCTCCTCAAAAGATGGACATGAATATGCCAATGCCAATGGCGAGCCCTTCGCCAGGTCAAATGGGCGGAATGAAAGGCATGGAGAACATGCCTGGAATGGGCTCGATGAATATGGGGCCGCTCATGGTCATGTCAGGTGATGAAATGGGTATTCGCGTCGGTTCGAGCGACACCAATGTGATGTGGATGGGTCAGATGGGATCGGGCACATCTTGGCTGCCCGCCTCGACTCCCATGTACATGTATCACAAGCAATCGGGCGATTGGTTACTGATGTTTCACTACAACGCGGTAGTCGGCATTAACTCGCAGGGCGGCCCGCGCGGTGCGACAAAGTTCGAATCGGCAAACTGGTTTATGCCGATGGCCTTTCACAAGCTGGGTAAAGGCACCGTGGAGCTGCGCGGCATGTTTAGCTTCGAACCATTCACGTTTGCACGCGGCGGCTCGCCTCTTCTTTTCCAGACCGGAGAAACTTTCAAAGGCCAACCGCTGGTTGATCGGCAACACCCGCATGATCTATGGATGGAACTGTCAGCTTCGTACACCGTGCCAATAGGCGAGCGTGGGACGTGGTTCGCTTATTTCGGTTATCCAGGTGAGCCGGCGCTTGGGCCAACGGCATTCATGCATCGTGCTTCGGCAGCAGAGAATCCTTCGGCCACTTTATCGCATCATCTGCAAGATTCGACGCATATCAGTTTCGGCGTCTTGACAACCGGATTGACCTACCGCTGGTTCAAGCTTGAAGGTTCGGTATTCAACGGTCGAGAGCCGGACGAGAATCGTTACAACTTCGAAGCGCATCCGTGGAATTCTCGCTCCGTTCGATTGTCGTTTGCGCCAAATAGGAATTGGTCGATGCAAATAAGCCACGGCTTTCTCCGACACCCAGAAGCGTTGGAGCCCGGCGATGTGCGACGGACCACAGCATCGATCAGTTACAACCGAGCTTTCGAGCGGGGTAACTGGGCCACGAGCATCATCTGGGGACGCAACCATCTCAACAGTCCCGATAAGGTTGGAAATCTGAATGGGTATACGGCCGAGTCCACCGTGAACTTTCTTGACAAGAATTATCTGTACACACGACTGGAACTCGTGGACAAAGACGATCTGTTGCGTCCCGCTGAACGCGCGCTTCTGGGAATCAGAGAAGATCATCCGAGCTTTCGCATTGGCGCCTACACGTTTGGCGGTGTGAGAGATGTTTGGAACACGGATAAGGTCTCCGTCGGGATCGGCAGTGATCTCACGTTCTACTCGAAGCCTGCCGTGCTCGATCAGTTTTATGGCAACAATCCTGTCTCGTGGCGATTGTTTCTGCGAATCCGTCCAAGCAAGATGAAGATGGAGATGCACGAAATGCACGGGAACATAAAATCAACCGAAGAGAAGATGCCTTCGAAGCCATGACGCAAAGGAAAGGAGCTAAGCAATGCGAAAGATAATTCTGTCGGTCCTCTCGACATTGGTAGTCATCGCTCTGATTATTGGAACCTTTCTATTTTACATGCGAGGTAGCGGGTTCAGCGCACGCGAACAACCTTCATGGATGGAAAAGGCAATGGCGCAAAATGCTCGCAAGATCGCGACGCCCGCCGATGCCAAGACCTTGAAGAATCCGCGACAGCAACAAACCAACGAGATGATTGCCGAAGCTGACGAACATTTCGTCGAGCATTGCGGTATCTGCCATGGAATAGACGGTCGCGGCGACACTCTTATCGGCAAGAACCTTTATCCAAAGGTGCCGGATATGAGCGCGGCAGATACTCAGCAACTCAGCGATGGCGAACTCTACTACATCATTGGCAATGGCATTCGACTTACAGGAATGCCTGCCTGGAGGTTCGAAGACAAACCTGAAGCCATCTGGGATCTCGTCAGCCTGATTCGTCGTCTGCCAAAGCTCTCGCCGGAAGAGTTGCAGCGTTTGCAGAAAGCAGCGCGCGAAGCCGGCGGTGAACTCAGCGAGCAGGCGGGCGAGCCTGAGAAGAAAGAAGATAGTCAAGCGTCTAAAGAAGGCGAAGCAAAGCCCAAACATACGCACATACATAAACATTAGTAGAAAAGGTAAGAAGGAAAATGAGACGAAAGAGATTTTGGATTCCTATCGGAGTAATTGCTGTGATTGCCATTGTGGCAGTCATTCAAAGCAGAAAGCCGGAATCGGCAAAGCAGAGTCACGCATCGTCGAGCGATCCGGTCAGCGAATCTCGATCGGCGACAAAAGCTCCAATGAATATGGACTCACGCCAAGTGCCTGCGCATTATGAAGTGCCGCCCGCTTTAGCAGATTTGCGTCCGGTGCTTCCGGCAGCCCAATTCGTTGGAAAAGCGCGAGAAGCATACGAGGCCGTGAAGCAAATCCCTGCGACAATCGCCCAGATGCCGTGCTACTGCCACTGCGATCGAGGCATGGGACATAAGAGCCTTCACAGTTGCTTTGAGGACGATCACGCCGCTCATTGCGCTGTGTGTACGAATGAAGCATTGATGGCCTATCGACTACAAAAAGAAGGTTTGAGCCCGAAGCAGATCCGGGAACGGATCAGTGAGCAGTTCTCAGAACAGTGAGACCGGAGGGACTATGAAGATGCAGACAAACCATTACAGGCGATTCCTAATAATGACTGCGCTCCATTTCATCGCGATGTACATATTCATGTACGCAATGGTGAACGTCTTTGGCAATGTATTCAATAGCTTCAACCAAGTCTATATGGCCGCTTTGATGACCGCCTCAATGATACTAATCGAGCTGCCCTTAATGAGTTCGATGTACAAGTCACAAAGACTCAATGCCATCATTATTGCGGTGGGAGTCATCGTTCTTATCGGGTCTTTCCTGATGATTAGAAAACAGGTCGCGATCTCGGATCGCCAATTTTTGCGTTCGATGATTCCGCATCATGCAGGAGCGATCCTAATGTGCCAACAGGCATCAATCAAGGACCAGGAAATCCAAGATCTGTGTAAGAACATCATCGCGAGCCAGCAGGCAGAAATCGACCAAATGAAAGCGAAGCTCGATCGACTTGCTAAGTGAGGAATGAATGTTCGAAGGAGAAAAAGGTGATGAAGGAACGGAAGACAAGGGTTGGTGTGCGGATCTTGATAGGCGCTTTGCTGGCGATAACTGTCGCGTTGGTTATCGCACGCGAGCACGTGGCTATCGCACAAGCAGGTGACGAAGCAGCAGTGCGGGAAACGCTGATGAGAAGCGCGTCGAGTTTTGCGAAAAACGATATCGCTGAGGCTACCAAGGTGTGGGCTAATGATGAATCGTTGACGATCTTTGAGAGTGGGCATGCAAACTACGGCTGGGCTGATTATCAGGACCATCATCTTGTCCCTGAGATGGGTGAGATGAAGAACACCAAATACGAGTTCAGCGACATCAAGATTCATCTCGCTGGTAATACAGCATGGGCAACTCTCAAATACACAATTGCCGCTGACGTGATGGACAACGGCAAGACGCGACACGTTGATGGCGCCGGGCTCGGCACGGCAATTCTAGAAAGGCGGGACGGGCAATGGCGCATTGTGCACTGGCATTCCAGCGCGCCGCGCCGCGCGCCCGTTATGCCGTCCGCGACCCCGAAGCCGTAGAAGATCCGGGAAAATCTTTGACACCCCTTACTATTAATCGACTGAGATGGAGGAAGAAACAATGAGAAGCATTTTGCTTAGACTAACTCTGATACTGCTCGTATTGGGTGCGGCATCGGTCGTCCCCTTTTCAAGTGCTGCTCAGAACTCAAACAAGAGCGCAACGCAGGAAAGGACAATAGCAGGCTTCATTAGCGACAATCACTGTGGCCTGAAACATATGAAGGGCATGGGCGATGACAAGTCATGCACGCTTATGTGTGTCGATCGCGGCGGCAAATTTGTGCTAGCGGATCGAGACCACAAGCGAGTTTACCAACTTGATAAGACCGGCCAAGAGAAGGCACGCGAATTTGCCGGCCAAAAGGTAAAAATCACAGGCCGTGTCACTGGCAGGACCATACGCGTTACTAATATTGAGGCTGCTGCTTAGCGACGGTCGGGAATACAATACCGGGAAGCTCTCGTTCGGTTCTTTGCGGGTTTCCGGGATGCGCCTTTATTGTGATCATGACTGAACATGCGAAAGCCTCGTCCCACTCTTTCCATTTGTGAGACGAGGCTCAGTTTTCTGGCTGATTCGTTAGCCCGATGAGCTAGTTAGGCCACGGAATTCTCCGCAACCAATCGTTGTTTCGACTACGATTTGTGCGATAGTCGTCATAGCGCCGCCGGTTTCGATGGTTTTCACCGTGATTCTCGCCTTCGATTCCGTAAGCTTCTGAGATCACGCTCAACTCCTGGCTGATCTGTGACCACTCGGAGGCTAGACGGCTGTCGTAGAAGTGATGACTGGACAGGTCTTCAAGGTGACTCGCAGCATCGAGGAGTCGATGGGCTTCATCAGCGCTACTGTCCAGGTTGCGTTCATTGAAAGCATTTCTTAAATCGACTACGGCACGACGAAACTTCTTGGCGTCAGCATTCAAATGATCCTCATGACGAGTTCCATTTTCGCGGCTGCGATCGAGTTCGCGATCCAGGTCCCTGTCGAAATCTCGGCTGAGCTGGTCTAGTCTCCGGATTGAATCGCGCAGGTAACGGTCGTCATAGCGGCCGTAGCCATAATTGTCATTCTGGTTACGGTCCCGCCTGTAATCTCCATCCCGCCCGTAATCCCGATTACGGCTGTAGGGATCATATGTACCTTGCGCGGCTGCCACCAGTGGCAAGCACAGAGCCAGGATTGCACCCGCCAAAATTGAGAAACTAAATTTGCGTTGGTTTGTCATTAGTACCCTCCTCAAAATCTTGTTTGGGCTGATCACTCTTCGATTCGTTCATCCGAAAGTTTCGTCCTTTCGACGCTCATCCTGGGGACTTATCGTGTCGAGCGTCCTGCCACCTTAATCGGCAAACACCGTGCCGTCGGCCAACCATCGTTGGGGTTACTCTGATTAACTTAGAAAATTGACATTCCCATGCTTCGTTAATGAATTGAATTGTTTTGTGAAACGGAATGCTTCGAAAAGGTGCAGGGTTAACGTAAATGGTTAGGTCCTGACAACAGGTTGGCGAGAGGATGTGGCACAAGCTCATCGCGCCACTAGAAAACCTCGGGCTCTGAACTAGTGCAGCTGGTCGAGGCCTCGTTTACCTTTATTGCTCAACGCTTGTACGAGCGCTTGCCACTCATGATGGCCGCGCGAAAGTTTGTAGAAATCGCCATCCTTGTCAGCCATCAAACCATCCGACATCTCCTGCGCTTTGCCGTTGTCAATTGCTTTCTCTGCAGCGAGCGCCAGCGCACTGAAGGCTTCGTGATGAGTGGTGATCCCCTGTATAGATAGTTTGGCGCGTTCATATGGAAAGCGGTAATCGTTCGGGTATTTCTTTTCCGCGTCTTCGAACGCGGCGATGATCTCGCTGCTCTCGGAAGGCTTTGCGCCGATCCGTCTTTCCCGAAGCCGCTTGATTTCTTCGTCCGCAGAACGGCTCGTGGTCATCTGTCCAGGCGCGATCGTCGATGTTGGTTTTGATGAAGGGGAAGTCGAAGAGTTTTCTGGCAGAGAACTAGTATTCGAATCAGCGGGTGGCGTAATTTGCGCGACCGATCCGCGATGCGACCACCAGTACCAACCACCGATCCCCAACCCGCCAACGAACAACAGGATGAACAACCCGAGAATCGCTCCGTGCCACCAGCGAAACTGTGAGGGAGCCTCAGGTTCACCGTACGCCGATAGCATTGTCAGTGACGGAGCGCTTCTCTCATCCTTGGCTTGAGAAGGCGCGATCACTTGCCGAATCGGAGCCGTCGTTTCCAGAACCCTATCTTGCCGTGGAATAGGCGCTGGGGTGGCGGTCGTGCTGTCATCATATAAATCAGCAGCTGAGTACCACTCCTGAGGTGTGACCTTTTCTGGTCGCTGCCCATCCGTGGCAGTAGGCTGCTCAGAGGAGGGCATGGTCAATGTTGGCGGAGCAGGAATATGAGGGGTCGGCGATGAACCGGGGAGCGTAGTCGTGTCCGCCGGCTCTGGAGTCTTAGGCGGGGAGGCTTGGGCGCTTGCGCTGTCCGATGACAGTGGTTTCCCGCAACTCGTGCAAAACGTCCATTTTGCTTCCGTCAACTCGCCGCAACCAGGGCAACGGCGTGAATCACTCAGCGAACCTCCACACGATCCGCAGAACCGATAGGCATCCGGAAAATCAAGGTTGCATTTGGGGCAGTGCTTCATGGCCGCTCGTTCCCGTCAGCATCAATGAAGCTGGGCCAGACGAGATTGCTGCTCGGATCAATTTATCAGACTAACGAGGAGTCTGCGAATCCTCAGAGGTGTGCCCGCCTCAAACGAAGAGCGTTGCCGACAACCGATACGGAACTGAAACTCATGGCTGCGGCGGCGATGATGGGGCTAAGCAGAATGCCGAAGAACGGATAGAGAATTCCGGCGGCAACAGGTACGCCGAGCGCGTTATAAACAAAGGCCCAGAATAGATTCTGTTTAATGTTGCGCATCGTTGCCCGGCTCAATCGGCGCGCGCGGAGTATGCCGCGTAGATCTCCCTTCACCAGCGTCACACCTGCGCTTTTCATCGCCACGTCCGTTCCGGTGCCCATAGCGATTCCCACTTGGGCCTGGGCCAATGCTGGAGCATCGTTGATGCCGTCACCGGCCATGGCCACAACTTGCCCTGCGGTTTGAAAACGCTTCACAGCATCAGCTTTCTGATCAGGTAGGACCTCGGCAACAACTTCGTCGATGTTGAGTTTCTTAGCGACAGCTTCGGCGGTGGTGCGACTGTCGCCAGTGAGCATCACGATGCGGATGCCTTCTTCATGCAACTGGCCAATCGCTTCCGGGGTGGATGTCTTGATTGGATCGGCGACGCCGACAAGCCCGGCGACACGCCCATCGACAACGACGAACATAACGGTCTGACCATCGGAGCGGAACGTCTCTGCTTTCTTCACCAAATCGCCAACGTCTATCTTGAGTTCATCCAGCAAGGCACGATTGCCTAACGCAACCGCTTGTCCGTCAACCTTGCCGCGCACTCCCTTGCCGGTGATCGAATCGAATGATTCCACTTTTGTTAATTCAATTCCGCGCTCTTCGGCACCACCGACAATTGCAACAGCCAGCGGGTGTTCACTCGCCCGCTCAAGACTCGCAGCCAACCGCAAAAGTTTCGGTTCTTCCCAACCCTCCGTCGTAGTCACTGAGACCAACTTTGGTTTGCCTTCCGTTAGCGTTCCCGTCTTGTCAACGACAAGCGTGTTGACTTTGCGCATCACTTCGATCGCTTCGGCATTCTTGAAGAGCACGCCAGCGGTTGCGCCTTTGCCCATCGCTACCATGATCGACATGGGCGTCGCCAGACCAAGCGCGCAAGGACAGGCGATGATCAGAACCGCAACGGCATTGATAAGCGCGTGGGCCATGCGCGGCTGTGGGCCTATCATTGCCCAGAGGGCAAAGGTGATGATCGCGACCGCGATAACAATCGGGACGAAGTAACCGGCGACCACATCTGCGAGCTTTTGGATCGGAGCGCGACTGCGTTGCGCTTCCGCGACCATCTGTACGATCTGAGAAAGCAAGGTTTCCGCGCCGACACGCTCCGCCTGCATCACGAACGAACCCGTTCCGTTTACTGTCGCGCCGATGACGCGATCGCCAGCGTGCTTCTCGACGGGAATTGACTCGCCGGTGACCATTGATTCATCGATCGAGCTGGTGCCTTCGATCACCACGCCATCTACAGGAATCTTGTCACCAGGACGCACTCGCAGACGATCGCCTGGCTGCACTCCATCAAGCGGAACATCTTCCTCAGTTCCATCTTTTCGAATGCGGCGCGCAGTCTTCGGAGCCAGACCCAACAGCGCTTTGATAGCCGCGCCAGTTCGGCTTCGGGCTTTGAGTTCCAGGACCTGGCCCAGTAGCACCAGAGTTGTGATCACCGCCGCCGCTTCAAAATAGACAGGTACGACGCCTCCTTCGCGGAACGACTCGGGGAAAATGCCGGGCAACAGCTTGGCGATTACGCTGTAGACGTAAGCGACCGCGACTCCGAGTCCGATGAGCGTGAACATGTTCAGGCTGCGATTAACAACCGACTGCCAGCCGCGCACAAAAAACGGCCAGCCTCCCCACAGCACTACCGGAGTCGCGAGTGCGAGTTCAATCCAGCCCTTCGTTTGCATTGAGATAATTCGCTCAACCGGATGTCCCGGCAGGTAGTCGCTCATAGCGAGAAAGAAGAGCGGCACGGTGAGCACAACACCGATCCAAAAGCGCCGCGTCATGTCAACGAGTTCGGGGCTCTCTTTATCTTCGAGTGACACCGTGCGCGGCTCCAGAGTCATGCCGCAGATGGGGCAGTTGCCCGGCTTATCGCGGACGATCTGTGGATGCATCGGGCATGTGTACTCGATCTTCTGCGTTGGTACTGGCGGATGAACAGGCTCCAGAGGCATGCCGCACTTTGGACACGAGCCCGGTTGGGCTTCACGAATTTCAGGATGCATCGGGCAGGTATATTCGGCTTTTGCCGCTGCGCTTTGTTTAGGCTCGCCGGCCACTTGCGCTGTTGAGTCTTTAAGAAAGCGACTCGGATCCTTGCGGAATATCTCCATGCAGTCAGTGCTGCAAAAGAAGTATGTCTGACCGCCATGCTCCAAAGAGCCTGCGGCTGTCTCTTTGTTCACACTCATACCGCAGACGGGATCAATCGCTTGCTCACGTTCGCGCGCAGTGGCGGCGCTTTGAATGTTTTCCTTTTGATTTAGACCGTGCGGTTTCATCACGCTCTCACAGACTGTCAATTACCCTGCGCAGTTTCTCGTTTATCGTTTTGGCCGTGGATTCCAACTTAGGATTGCCGACGACTGACAGCATCTTTGCGGCGTCTACTGCGGAAACAACTGTGCGCCCGTCCTCATCATAAACGATCACATTGCAGGGAAGCAGTAAGCCAATATTCATCTCTTCCTGCAAAGTTTCGTAGGCCAGCGGAGGATTGCACGCGCCAAGGATCACATAATTGCCGAAATCAACGCCGAGTTTTTCTTTCAGCTTTTCCTTGATGTCAATTTCACAAAGTACGCCGAAGCCCTCCTCCTTGAGTGCAGCCCGCGTTTTTTCGACAGCTTCTTTGTAAGGAACATCAACTGTCTTACTGAATCCGTATGTTGAATGTTGTGGTTGAGCACTCATCTTCTTTCTCCTTTCCATATCGGCGATAGATACAACCAACAAGAGCATGGTTGCGACCATCGGAACGCTTGGTCACTTCTTCCGGAAGATCATCCAGCCAAGCAGGACGCCGAGAACGAGGGTAAGTAAAGTAGGAATCCACATCCAACTGAACCCGCCGGCTATCCATCCTTGTCCCATCCTGTACCCGCCTATCCCTCCTTGTCCCATCATCCCGCCACCCATCATTGAGCCGGTCATTGCCCCACCGCCGAAGATCAGAAAAAGCAGGACGACGACGACAAAGGCGATGGCTAGGGGTGTCTTGCTCGATTCGTTCATGACATTAATCTCCTGTGTGTCCGTGATAGTTGCGTTGCTAATTGTGGGGCGCACGAATGGCTGATTTGCCTCCCACCTCAGCGTAGCGCAGGAATCACATCCGGGAACGCAACTTTGTGCGCACAACTGCGAGACTGGCATTGAGGCCGGATCTTACATCTTCTTCATTTCCATCTTCTTCTTCATCTCCATCTTCTTGCCTGCTTTGCTTCCACCATGCATATTCGCCATCATTCCGAGGTGTTTGAGCAGAGCATTAGCATGTGCTGCCACTTGCTTAGAGTTCGGCGTATCGGCCAGCACATCGGTCTCGAGCGCGGTGACCTGGTCCTTCACCATTGAACGGTCCTTATCCATTTTTTCCATCATCATCTGCATCTTCGATTTCATCTCGGCGCTCATCGTTTCCATGTGTTTTTGGTGGATGGCGTCCATTGCTTCGAAGTTATGTTTTAGCTCGGCCACAGCCGCGCGAGAGAATTCAACGTCCAGAGCTTCAGGCTTCAGTGCCTGATCACGGAGGGCGCTGGCGAACTCAGCCATACTCTTCATGTGAGCCATCATCAGCATGTGATGCGGCGATTTCATCATCATGGCCATCTCCGACTTCATGTCATCCATGCCGGGCTTCTTTGGTCCGCTTTGTGTGTGCTTGTGTTGCGCCCATGCTGCGGACGGAACTACCAGAACAAGCATGATGGCTGTAGCCGACAGCAATGCGCGTGTGTTCACTCTCATAATAGTTATCTTCTCCTCTGATTAGTTGATTGGAAATCGGGCAGTTAAAGCTGCCCAGTATTTGCAAAACCCTCGATCCTTTACCGCTTCTGTTTGGGTGTCTGTGCTCTAACGCACGGAGCAAGCTTCGTGCCCTCAACCTGCCTTTGCAAATGTCCTTTGCTGTATCCAGGACGGACATCGCCGGTTGCGTGCGCTCGCGTAAATATCCGCAGCCGGGGCGCGGAATTCCCAAAACTGAGGACGAATAAAGGGAGTAACCGAAGCTTTGCCTTGTATATTCCTCGCAGGTGCACGGACAATCTAGCGGCGAATCCAACTAGGTAATGGATCTGATTGTCAGCGCACGGACGGATGCCGTTCCGAGTGATTCAATCACTGCCGAATTAGGAACATCCCCTATGCGAAAATTAGCGGTTTTCTCCGTATTCAACACTGAAAATGAAGGACTACGCCAAACCAACAGCTGCGGAATTCTTCGCAAGGCTAGTGGATTTTGCGACAAGGTGTGTCAACGACAGTCAAATATACGGGGAAAAGTTGAACCTTAGCGCGGCATGGGCTTTGCTCCCATGAGGGGAAACCCTTTGTGGTTTTGCCAAGAACCGTTTACTTTGGCCGATTTTGGGTGATAGTTAGTTAGCGATGCTGAAACGGTTTTCATCTCTGATTCTGGCGCTGATGCTTGGTGGCAGCGTACTAGCTGGTACGGCACGGCTCCATGATGAACACGTCTGCAAAATGGCAGGCGTAGAGCTGATGTCGGCCGGCATCAAGACAATGCCGGGCATGGAAACAATGGCGGGCATGGATGAGACCATGCCGGATATGGAGAACATGCCGGGCATGGAAATGATGCCGGGCATGGAAACCATGCCGTGCTGTCAGAAGGATGAAGCTGAATCCGCTGTGAGTGAATCCGGCTTGGCGGGAGATTGCTGTGTCACGATCCCGCAAGAGCCTGGCTCAACCGGAACCACGTTTAATTTGCGTTCGCCTTCTTTCAGCATTGCTGTGATTCATCCGGCAGTTGTGCAGTCTCCTCTGCCTACACCTAAGCCGTACGAGTGTTCCTACTCGACCGAAGCCTTCCTACCCAATCTCCAGGCTAGTTACATCCGCAATCTTTCCCTTCTGATCTAACGCACACAAAGCCGTCGAGTGTCTTGTTGTTCGAGTGTTCTTTAGTTGAAGAACTACTCACGACAACGGGCGCCGGCGTGTCACCGCGCGCGAGTACTAAGATGTCAATCTTGAGGCTCGGCTTGTGGATCGTTGTGTTCAGCTAAATCAGCAAAGGACCAAAGTCTATGAAAAAGTTAGTAATTGCACTTGTTTTCGGAGTTCTTGTACTCGCGGCCGCAGCATGTAACTCAAAAGGCCCGACTGACACTGGCAAAGTCATTAAGAGCACACCAGTGGGTAACAACCTGACGGCTACACTTTCGAACAAAGAGGGCGCCCTCAAGAATGGCGACAACGAGTTCTTTGTTTCCTTCAAAGACAATTCGGGCAAAGCAGTGGAGGTCGGAGCTGTTGGTCTGACGTTCCACATGCCATCGATGGGAACTATGCCGGCGATGAACGACGCGGCAAGTTTCACCGCCACAGGCACGCCCGGCGTGTATCAAGGCAAGGTGAAGCTGGAGTCGGCTGGCGATTGGCAGGCGCAGCTCAGTTACGAAGGACCGGCAGGTAAGGGAAAGACATCGTTCACGGCGACCGCACAGTAATGTGCGAAAGCGAAATCACGGAACAAAAGTAACGCTTCGATTTTTTGAAGTAAGGCAAGAAACCAATTTCAACAAAAAGGAAAAGGAAAAGTCATGAGAAACCAAATCAAATTCGTTGCCGCAACCATCGCGCTGGTAATCGCTCTCGGCGCACTCAGCTCTCAAGTACTAGCTCAACACCACGATCATCTTCTCGTCGGCAAGAAAGGGATGGTAAGGCTCTCTGAAAAAGTGAGGGCAGGAGATCGCCTGCTCGAGCCCGGTATGTACCACGTCCAACACGTAGTTGAAGGAACCGATCACATATTCGTCTTCAAACCAGTGACCATGCCCGCCGGGTACAGGGAGTACAGCATGGTCGAAGGCAGAGAAATCGTCAGATTGAAATGCCGTGTAGAGCCGGTAGCCAAGTCGGTGAGCAACACAAAGATCACCCTCGGCCAAAACGCTTCCGGTGAGCGGACAATCGAGGAAATTCAAGTTGCGGGTGAAAAGGTCAAGCACATTTTCTAATTGTGAGAGGTTGGACATGGAGAAGGAGGGAGCTATGAATCACGAACATCAATCAGAAAACGGCAGTTGGCTCGGCTCGCGAAGGAGCGTTGTGCTGATGGTGTTTCTGGCGATCATTGGCTTCTTCCTTTTCACCGAACATCGGGCGCACTTGTTCGGCATTCTTCCCTATCTGCTGTTGCTGGCTTGCCCGTTCATGCACTTCTTCATGCATGGAGGTCATGGGAAGCACGGAGGCAGTGATGAACAACGCTAACAGAAAACTCGCCTTTGTAGGAGAAGGCGTAGGCACAAACCTTCGAAAGGAACTTCTCATGAAAAAGATTTTAATTGTAGCAGCAATTTTGCTCGTGATTGCTTTCGCAACGATTGAGTTGCGGTCATCTAGAAAACAAGACAGTGCAGCAGTGACCTCTGCTCCAATCGCAGATCCGAACCCACCCACGGCGAGACAGACAATTGCGCATAACCATGAAGCAATCATGCGCGTGCCTGCGCATTACGACCTTGCGCCGCCTCCGAATACGCTGCGAGGAACGCTAGCGCCGGACTTATTTGTGGGCAATGTGCAGCTAGCCTACCGCGCGGCTCAAGAAATTCCGCAAACTCTCGCGCAGCTACCTTGCTATTGCCATTGCGATATGAGCAAGGGGCACAAGAGCCTTCATAGCTGCTTTGAAGATGAACACGCTGAGAACTGCGGGATATGCATTGGTGAAGCAGTGATGGCCTACAACCTCGAACGTCAGGGACTAACGGCCGTTCAAATTCGCGAGCGAATAATCCGTGCTTACGGCTCAGGAACTAAGGACTAATTTTCCTATTTGCTAATCATTGAAGGAGGTTCGTTATGAAACTCAACGTAAAAGCGGTAGTCATCGCGGAAGCAATAGTTGGAGCAGCTCTTTTCATTCTCTGCCGACTCGCATTCGTCGTGGCTCCTGAGGCAACGCTCGCTACCTTGAAATACCTGACCCACATCGATTGGTCGAGTGTAACCATGCTCGTCAGCTTGGGAGGGTTCATCTTTGGGTTAGTGGTGTTCACGATTTTTATCGCAGCCATCGGCGGTGTATGGGCCTGGATTTACAACCTTATCGAGCGCGAACCGAGCGCTGTGTCTTGAGAGAAGGGTGACAACGGTGAGAGACGCAGTCTGCCAAATGGAACTTGATGAGAGGCATGTGAAGGAGTCTCTCGTTTACCGGGAGAAGAATTACTACTTCTGCTCGGTTGGGTGTCGGGCTGAGTTTGAAAGGCACCCGGAGGATTACGTGGTAGCTGCGCAACCAGAGAATGGAGTGAAACGCGATGTGTAGATTTCTCTGCTATATGGGACCGGAAATTCTGCTTTCGGATTTGCTCTACAGTCCGAACAATTCGCTGATCCTTCAGAGCTACAAATCCAAAGAGCGCAAGGAGCCGCTCAACGGCGATGGCTTCGGCGTTGGTTGGTATGCGCCGAAAATCAGCCCGACACCCTGCGTTTTCACGAGTCTCACTCCGGCCTGGAACAATCAAAACTTGAAACGGCTTTCAGAGCACGTCAAGTCGTCCTGCTTTTTCGCCCATGTGCGCGCGGCTTCGCCGGGAATGATGGTATCGGAAGCAAACTGCCATCCGTTTCAGTTTGGCCGCTATCTCTGGATGCACAATGGCACTATTCAAGGCTTTTGGCAGATCCGGCGGCGCTTGCGTGCTTCACTGCCAGACGCTTTTTACAACGCCATCGAAGGCACAACCGATTCCGAACATGCATTCGCCGTCTACCTCAAGATGCTCGGCGACACTGACACACAACATTCAGCGAAGGAGATGGGCCAGGCCTTGGTCAGCACCATTGTCCAGCTTGAGCGATGGACCGCCGAGACAAAAATCGTGGCCCCTTCTTATTACAACTTCGCGGTAACTGATGGACAGAACGTTGCCGCCATTCGTTACGTTTCGGACCAGACCCTAGAACCAGCTTCTCTCTATTACGCGACCGATAGGAGATACCAATGCGCGGACGGAATTTGTCAGCTTGTCGATTGTGACCAGCGCGAGAGGGCACTAGTGATCGCCTCTGAGCGCTTGAGCGAAGACAATGATCACTGGGTTAGAGTCGCGCCGAATCACTTGCTGACCGTCAATCAAAATCTAGAAGCCAATGTCGAACTGATGGAGATTCAGCGGCATGGTTCGACAGTAGAAACATCGTCTTTATACCGGCGAGGCAGGCAGAGCAATCAGGATCAATTTTATACAAGGCAAGTAAGGAGAACTTATGAGTAACAAGACACATGGAAAAGCACATCACGGTCGCGAGCATAAGAAGGAGCAGTTCTCGAAGCCTGCGCGAGCCGAATAAGGAGAGAAGTGTAGTGAAAGCAAAGCCAATCAAAATAGTAGTTGCTTATCTGCTGATAGCTGCTTTCGCCGGAAGTAGTGTTGCTTTGGCGCAGCAACCAAGCGCAACCAACACAGAAGCTGTCGGAAGCGAGCGTAAACAGCAAACACCTCCGCTCAGTGCCTCTGATGCATCCGCCGGCATGCCAGCACTGCAACAGTTGATCGAACAGGCGCTGGAAAACAATCCCGAGATCAAGGCCATGCAGCGCCGCTTTGACATGATGCGCGCGCGCATTCCACAAGCAAAGGCTCTGGACGAGCCCATGCTGAGCGTCGGCTACATGGGCAACATCACGCCATTCACTTTGCAGAAGGGTGACCCTTCGAGTGGACGGACAATTTCGATCAGCCAGGATCTGCCTTATCCCGGCAAGCGCTCATTGAAAGGCAAGATTGCCAACTCCGACGCAGATGCGGAGTGGTGGGCATTTGAGCAAACACAGCGGAACGTCGTGGCTGAAGTGAAGGATGCCTACTTCGATCTCTATTACATAACCAAGGCCATTGGGGTAGTCACAAAGACGAAGACGCTCCTTGAGCAATTTACGAAGATCGCCGAAGCGCGATACTCGGTCGGTAAGGGCATCCAGCAAGACGTTCTAAAGGCCCAGGTCGAATTCTCAAAACTGATCGAACAGGAAACCATGTTGGAACAGCGCAAGCACATTGCCGAGGCTCGCTTGAACAGTTTGCTGTACCGCGAGCCGGAATCGCCGGTGGCAACTCCCGAAGAGCTGAAGCCACGCGATTTCCCATACTCATTGGGTCAGCTCAATGAAACCGCCGTTGCGAATTATCCAGACTTGAAAGCGCAACGTCGCAAGATCGAGGGAGCGCAATACGCGATTCAACTCGCGAAGAAGGAATTCTATCCAGACTTCTCCGTTGCCCTCACCTATGTCAACCGGCCCGCCATGCCGGAGATGTACGGAGTAAGCGTTGGGATCAAACTCCCTATCTACTACGCGCAAAAGCAGCGCCCAGCGCTCACTGAGGCGACTGCCAGCTTCGAAGGGGAGAAGCGAAATCTGGAGAACAAGACCACGCTGCTGATGTTCAAGATCAGGGACAAATATCTCGCGGAGACTACTGCCAAGCGCCTGCTCAGCCTGTACAGCACGACGATTGTTCCGCAGTCGTCGCTCTCGCTTGAGTCCGCCATCGCGGGATACGAAGTGGGCAAAGTCGATTTTCTGACGTTGCTCGACAATCTCGTTACGTTGCTCAACTACGAGCTTAGTTACTACGAACAACTTAGTAATGAGGAGAAGGCAGTTGCGGCCTTGGAGCCGCTGGTTGGCGTCACGTTAAGACCGTGACTCCGATAGATCGAGAGACAAAATGATGACTACAGCAGACAAATCACACGACGAGAAAACGGCGACGCGGGAAGGGCCGGAAAAGCCTGGAACTCTCGAGGAAGTGGACTTCCCGGCCGTTGAAGAGACGCCCACTGCAGTGGAACTCGAGGCGCTTCTCAACCAAACCGCGCCAACAACAGCCGCACAAACAGCGGTAGGCGAACAGAAAGACGAGCTTGTTGTGAATGTCGAGAAGCCTGCGTCCGCCAGAAACAAATGGGTGATTCTCTTTGCAGTGGTGTTCCTCGCCGCCATTGTTATTGCCGCGTTCATCTATCTGCGGAATCAACCGAAGGCGGTGCCAACGCCGAAGTCCGTCGACCTTCCAACGCAGACAAGTACCACAACGAGCGAAATGCCTGGCACTGCTTTTAAGATCAGTCCTGAGAAGCAGCAGCTAATCGGTGTCCAGTACAGCACGGTCGAATATCAAATAATTTCCAAGTCTCTGCGCGCGGTGGGTAAGGTCGCCTTCGATGAAACAAAAATGACTCGCATCAACCCCAAGATCGAAGGCTGGATCGAAAAGGTCTATGTGGATTTCACCGGAAAGTTGGTCAAGAAAGGCCAGCCGCTCCTCAGCATCTACAGTCCCGATCTGGTATCGACGCAGGAAGAGTATCTGCTCGCAATTAAGGGCAGAAGGCAGCTCGGAGAGAGTCCCTTCCCTGAGGCAGTTAACTTCTCCGAATCGCTGGTGCAATCAGCGCGAAGGCGTTTGGAGTTGTGGGACGTCACCGACCAACAGATTAGTGAACTTGAGAAGCGCGGCACAGCTTCCCGCGCGATGACTCTGTATGCGCCGGCGAGTGGCTTTGTGACAACCCGCAACGCCTTTCCCCGGCAGCGAGTCATGCCGGAGACGGAACTCTATGCCATCGCCGATCTCTCAACGGTCTGGATCATCGCCGACATCTACGAGTTCGAGGCTGCGGATATCAAGCTAGGACAGCCGGCAACCGTAACGATCTCTTCTTATCCCGGACGCGAGTTCAAAGGCAAGATCACCTACATCTTCCCGCAGGTCGACAACGCTACGCGGACGCTCAAGGTCAGAGTTGAGCTGGCGAATAAGAACTTCGCACTCAAGCCAGATATGTACGCTGATGTAGTTCTCAACATTACCTATGGCAACCACCTGGTGGTGCCACAGGAAGCAGTGATGGATTCGGGATCGGAGCAGTTGGTCTATGTCTCTCTCAAAGATGGTTATTTCGAGCCACGCAAAGTCCAGGTGGGCGCAAAGGTGGAGAACAAGTTCATCGTGCTCGCTGGTCTCAAGCAAGGCGAACGCGTGGTTACTGCTGGCAACTTCCTGATTGACTCTGAGAGCAGGCTGAAATCCGCAGGTGGTGGAATGGGCATGCCGGGCATGGACACCAGCGATTCCAAATCTGGGGGGAAGGGTTCTCCTCAGCCAAATCAGTCTCAGTCACAACCGGGCGAGCGAAAGATTTTGTATTGGTACGACGCAATGAATCCCTCTTACAGAACTAATAAGCCGGGCAAGGCGCCGGACGGGATGGACCTGGTTCCCAAGTACGCGGACGACAAGTGATTGATTGAGGACTAAGTAATGATTAACCGGATCATAGAAGCCTGCGCAAAGAACAGACTCATTGTCTTCCTGCTGATTGGGATGCTGACGCTTATCGGAGTGTGGTCGATAAAGAACATCTCCCTGGATGCGATTCCTGATCTGTCAGACACGCAAGTAATCATCTACACGCGTTGGGATCGCAGTCCCGACATCATGGAAGATCAGGTTACCTACCCGATCATCTCTTCACTGCTGGGCGCTCCTAAAGTAAAAGACATCCGCGGCTTCTCAGACTTTGGTTACTCGTACGTGTATATCATCTTTGAAGATGGCACAGACATGTATTGGGCGCGTTCGCGCACTCTGGAATACCTCAGCAACATCCTGCCGAAGCTGCCGCAGGGAGTGAACGTCGAACTGGCCCGCGATGAAACCGCCGTTGGTTGGATCTACGAATACGCCTTGGTAGACAAGTCGGGACAAAACAATCTGGCGCAATTAAGAAGCTTTCAGGATTGGAATATGCGCTACGCCTTGCAGGCTGTTCCCGGTGTGGCTGAAGTTGCGCCGCTGGGCGGCTTTGTCCGGCAGTACCAGGTAAACATCGATCCCAACAAGCTGCTCACCTATGAGATTCCGATAGAGAAAGTGGCAGACGCCGTACGCCAGGGCAACAGCGACGTGGGCGGACGTCTGGTTGAATTCACCGGGCGCGAGTACATGGTGCGCGGTCGCGGATACATCAAGAACCTATCCGACGTGGAAAACATTGTCGTCGGTACGAACAAGCAAGGCGGCACTCCCATACTGATTAAGAACCTTGGCACAGTCACATTCGGGCCGGAGATTCGTCGCGGCATCGCTGACCTGAACGGGCAAGGCGAAGTGGTTGGCGGGATCGTGGTCATGCGCTATGGCGAGAACGCGCTGAAGGTAATCGAGCGCGTGCGGGAAAAGATAGAGGAGATGAAGCCTTCGCTCCCGCCGGGCGTCGAAGTGGTGACGACCTATGATCGCGCCGAACTGATTGAGCGTGCGATCGAGACGTTAAAAGGCACTCTGACGGAAGAATTGATCATCGTCAGTCTCGTGATTCTGATCTTCCTCTGGCACTTTCCTTCCGCAGTGGTTCCAATTACTACGATCCCCGTCGCCGTGATTATCTCGTTCATCCCGATGTACTGGATGGGATTGACGGCAAATATCATGAGCCTCGGTGGGATTGCCGTGGCCATCGGGGCGATGGTCGACGCAGCGATCGTCGTTGTCGAACAAACCCACAAGAAGCTCGAACACTGGGAAGCGGAAGGCCGTCCAGTCAATTACAAGGAAGTAGTGATCGGCGCGATCAAAGAGGTAGGTGCGCCCAGTTTCTTTGCGCTGCTGGTGATCGCCGTGTCATTCATTCCGGTCTTTACATTGGAAGGGCAGGAAGGCCGTTTGTTCAAGCCTCTGGCCTACACGAAGAACTTTTCGATGGCCATCGCAGCGTTTCTCGCGATCACGCTTGCTCCCGCGATGCTCATGCTGCTGATGCGCCGCGATCCCTACAAGGTTAGGCCGCGGTTCTTGTCGCGGCTCATCAACGGACTTCTGATTGGCAAGATACACAGCGAAGAGAAACACCCGATCAGCAGGCCGCTGATGAAGATTTATCACCCGATATGTAGTTTCGTGCTGCGACACACATGGGGAGTTGTGGCGCTTGCGATACTCGCGGTTGCACTAACCATTCCCATATTCAGTCGGCTCGGGTCAGAGTTCATGCCGCCGCTAAACGAAGGCGTGATTCTCTACATGCCGGTAACGATGCCCGGCATTTCGGTCACAACTACCGCACAGTTGCTTCAGGTAATGGACAAGAAGCTGAAGAGCTTCCCGGAAGTCGAACGTGTATTCGGCAAAGCAGGACGCGCGGAAACAGCGACTGATCCGGCTCCCTTCTCAATGATGGAGACGGTTGTCGTACTTAAACCAGAAGCTGAGTGGCCGAAGACTGCGACCTGGTACTCGTCATGGGCGCCGATGTGGATGCAGAGCGTGCCGCGGCGCGCGTGGCCGGATCATAAGAGCATGGACGAATTGATCTACGGCCCCGGAGGTTTGAATGAAGCGATGCAACTGCCGGGTGTCTCGAACGCCTGGACCATGCCCATCAAGGCGCGCGTGGACATGCTCAGCACCGGCGTGCGCACACCAATAGGCATCAAGATCATGGGCGCGAATCTGGATGAAGTGCAGAAGCTTGGCGAGCACATCGAGATGACTCTGCAGAATGTCCCCGGTACGAAGAGTATATTCGCAGAACGCGCTGCCGGCGGGTTTTTCCTGGATTTCGTGCTTAAGCGAGATCAACTCGCGCGCTACGGGCTGACCGTTGACCAGGCCAACGCGGTCGTGATGTCCGCTATCGGTGGCGATAACGTCACGACAACGATTGAAGGCCGCGAACGCTATCCAGTCAACGTTCGTTACCTGCGTGACTACCGCAGCGATCTGGACAAACTCACGCGCACTTTTGTGATGGCCCCCAATGGCACGCAGGTGCCTTTGGGGCAGATCGCCGAAATCAAAATGGTGAGTGGTCCGGCGATGATCCGCGATGAGAACGGTCGCCTGTCCGGGTACGTCTATGTGGACATAGATACATCCAAGCGCGATATCGGCGGCTATGTTGCCGAAGCGAAGCAGCTTCTGCGTGACAAGGTTCAGCTACCTACCGGCTATCAACTGATTTGGAGCGGCCAGTTTGAAAATATGGAGCGCGTGAAGCAGCGCCTGATGATGGTGGTGCCGCTCACGCTCTTCGTGGTCTTTCTGCTGATTTACTTCAACACGCGTTCGATTGCCAAGACGCTCATCATTCTGCTGGCCGTGCCGTTCTCAGCCGTGGGCGCGATCTGGTTTCTCTATTTCCTCGGCTACAACATGAGTATCGCGGTATGGGTTGGTCTGATCGCTCTCTTGGGCGTGGACGCCGAGACCGGCATGTTCATGTTGTTGTACTTGGACCTGTCTTTCCATGAGCGACAAGCGAAGGGACAGATGCGGAACTGGAATGACCTCAAAGAAGCAATCCTGCACGGTGCGGTCAAGAGACTAAGACCCAAAGTCATGACCGTCGCGGTTATGTTTATGGGACTAGTGCCCATCATGTGGTCCACGGGCAGCGGCGCAGACGTGATGAAGCGTATCGCGGCGCCCTTGGTCGGCGGCATCTTTACCTCGTTCATTCTAGCAGGCTGCTGAAAAACTAAACATTCTTCCCACTGGTTGATCGCGGTCAACTATAATCTGGTCCAACGCCAACGACGGAGGAACAGAATGCGGGGAGACAACGAACAACAAGCGGGCAT
>Ga0137367_10000083_pt1 | contig 55782 bp, 57 predicted proteins | sample SagtaG_14_FD_104939 | JGI IMG/M metagenome (GOLD analysis project Ga0137367, IMG submission 104939) | Vadose zone soil microbial communities from Sagehorn Ranch, Mendocino, California, USA - Sage1_L_80_16 metaG | ecosystem: Environmental > Terrestrial > Soil > Vadose zone | place: USA... | reverse complement strand
TGGGGTGAGCGTGGGGGCGAAGAGCGGCCGGGTTGAGGCTCTGCGCAGCGGCCTTTCGAGGCGGAGGCGAGCAAGGCGGCCAAGTGTGCTTTCGGCCGCTCGGGCGAACCTCAGGCGTCTAGGAGCAGACGGAAGGGCGCGCTTCGGCCATACAGAATAACGATCGTTCCTGTAGTGTAACAGTATGAGCAGGCGCGAGAGCGTCATCGGCTACACGCGCGCGGGCGGGGGCATAAGCGTCGCGGAAGAGCAAGCGGTGATTGCGGCAGCCTGCCGGACGCATGGCTGGAAGCTCGTACGCGTGGAGGCGGATCAGGCGGGGGAAGGAAAGAGAAGCCGGCCCGCGCTCGCACGCGCGCTCGCAGCCCTGCGCGCGGGCGAGGCGCAGGCCCTTGTCCTCGCCAGCCTCGATCGCGTTGCGCGCAGCCTCAGCGAGGCAGCCCAGCTCCTCGAGCGGGCGAGGAGCGAGGGCTGGAATCTGGTCGCGCTCGACCTCGGGCTCGACCTCTCCAGCCCGGCCGGAAAGCGGATCGCAAACGCCTTCACAACCGCGGCCGCATGGGAGCGGCGCCTCCGCTCCGAGCGCACGCGCGCGACGCTTGCGCGGACGCGGGCGCAGGGAAAAACACTGGGGACGCCGCGGAGAGCTGCCGCGCCAACCGTCGAGAAGATCACAAGCCTGCGCGCCCAGGGCAAGAGCCTGCAAGCGATCGCCGAGGAGCTCAACCGGCTCCGCATACCGACCGCGCGCGGCGGGGCCAAATGGCGACCCAGCTCGGTCGCCTCCGTGCTCAACCGGGTCTCCTAAGCTAGCGGCTCGGCCCTCGCACGAGAGCTAGCCACGCGATCACCCCGCGGTCAGGTAATGTTAGGAACGGGCGCTATCTATCGGGGTCGAGCAGGAAGCCGCCGTAGTAGTCGCCGCCGTTCTCGGGGCGAACCCCGGGCCGCCCGTCGTCGCGGTAGCCGGCCTCCGTCCCCGCTCGCCAGAACTCGTCGACGTGCGCGCGTGACGGGGCAACAAAGCCGATGTGCAGACCGCGCGTCACCGGCTTCTCGGCCTCCGCCGGCGAGAGCGAGAAGTCGTCCCACTCGGCCAGATGCTCGTCGGAGTACGTCTTCTCCACGCCGAGGGTGCGGAGAACCGTCTCGTAGAACCGCTCGGAGGCCTCGCGGTCGGACACGCGTATCGTCACATGATCAAACATCACTTGGAGGAAGGCGGATCATGGCAAGGCTTACCCTCGACATCTCGATGTCACTGGACGGCTTCATCGCCGGGCCGAACCGGACAGTAGAGCAGCCGCTCGGCGACGGCGGCGAACGGCTCCACGAGTGGATCTTCGGACTTGCGAGCTTTCGCGAACGCCACGGAAGGTCTGGAGGAGAGAGGAACGCGGACGACGAGGTGGTGCGCGAAACGCTGGACACGGCCGGGGCCGTCCTCATGGGCAGGCGCATGTTCAGCGGCGGCGAGGGCCCGTGGGAAGACGATCCGGTCGCGGACGGGTGGTGGGGAGACGATCCCCCGTTCCGCGTGCCGGTCTTCGTTCTCACCCACCACGCCCGGGAGACCGTGGCGAAGCAAGGTGGCACGTCGTTCATCTTCGTCACGGACGGCCTCGACGCCGCGCTCGCCCAGGCTCGCGACGCGGCCGGCGACAAAGACGTCGCGGTGGCCGGTGGCGCGAGCGTCGTCCAGCAGTGCATCGAGGCCGGGCTCCTCGACGAGATGCAGATCCACCTCGTGCCTGTATTTCTCGGTGGGGGCGTCCGGCTGTTCGATCAGCTTGGCGACACGCGGCCCGATCTGGAAGTCGAGAGGGCCTTTCACTCCCCAGCCGTTACCCACGTCAAATACCGCCTCCCGAAATGACGACGCGCATCGGAGGGAATGGATTCGTGGGGGAACCAGAGCGGTCCCCCCACGAATTTTCTAGGCCGCGAGGTCGAGCGCCGGCTCGGCCTCTGGAGCCTGCTCGAGCTCGTCACGGCGGATGAGCGTCAGCGCGGCCACGACTCCGAGGCCCGCAATGATCACCCCGGCGAGAAACGCCGACGAGAAGCCGTCGACGAGCGCCGCCGGCAGCGCCGTGCCCGACGCAACCGCGTCGTCGGTTCGCGACGTCGCGATCGTCGAGAGCGCTGCGATGCCGAGCGCGCCCCCGATCTGCTGCGACGTGTTGATCAGGCCAGAGGCGAGGCCCGCCTCCGCAGCCTCGACACCGGCGAGTGCCGCGATCGAGATCGGCACGAACGCGAAGCCGATGCCGATTCCGATCAAGAGGAAACCCGGCAGGAGATCGGCAACGTAGGAGCCGCCCACCGAGACCTGCGTGAAGTACACGAGGCCCGCGGTGAGGAGCGTCATGCCGAGGACGAGCACCGGCTTCACGCCCACGCGCGTGACGAGCTGCGCCGCCACGGCCGACCAGACGATCGCCGTTCCCGCCACCGCGAGGTAGGCGACCCCGGTCTTCATCGCCGAATAGCCCAGCACCTGCTGCATGTAGAGCGTCAGCATCAGGAACATCGCGAACAGCGCGGTGCCCATGATGAAACCGGCCACGTTTGCGCCGCTCACGGTGCGGGTCTGGAGGATGCCGAAACGCATCAACGGCTCGGAGTGACGGAGCTCCCAGCCGACGAAGCCGGCGAGCAAGACGATCGAGGCCGCGAAGAAGGCAACCGTCTGGCCTGCGAGCCAGCCGTCCCGGCCCGCCTGGGTGATCGCATAAACGAGCACAGAGAGGCCGCCGGTCACGAGCACCGCGCCCGGGAGGTCGAACTTCTTCACGCGCGCGTCGCGGCTCTCCGCAAGGAGGAGCGGTGCGGCCACGAACGCCATGACACCGACCGGCACGTTGACGAAGAAGATCCACTCCCAGCTCAGGGCGTCGGTGAGGATGCCGCCCAGCAGCACTCCGGCGGCCGCGCCGAATCCACCCACGGCTCCCCAGACGCCGAGCGCGATGTTCCGCTCGCGTCCTTCGACGAACGTCGTCGAGAGGATCGAAAGGGCCGCCGGCGTGATGATCGCCGCTCCGAGCCCCTGGAAGGCGCGGGCGCCGATCAACGACGCCTCTGACCACGCCAGGCCCGCGAGCAACGAAGAGACTGTGAAGAGGATCACGCCCGCGAGAAAAATGCGCCTGCGGCCGAGAAGGTCGGCCGCACGCCCGCCGAGGAGCAAGAATCCTCCGAAGACGAGCGCGTATGCGCTGATCACCCACTGCAAGTTTTCTTGGGAGAATCCCAGATCGACCTGGATCGACGGCAACGCCACGTTCACGATTGCGATGTCCAGGACGACCATGAACTGGACGACGCTCAGGAGCGCCAGCGCCAGCCACTTACGTCGATCGGATGTCACCATGTCGTCCGGTTTCCTTTCGCTTCGATAGGGACGACTGGCAAACTAGCAGAGACTACTTGCAGATTGCAAGTTTCCCCTTCACAACAGCAAGCGCACTAGGTACACTGACTCGACATGACCAAGCGTTACGACGAGTACTGCCCTGTCGCTCACGCCCTCTGCCTCGTCGGGGAGCGCTGGGCGTTGCTGGTCGTGCTCGAGCTGATGGGCGGCCCCAAGCGCTACACGGACCTCGCGGACAACCTCCGCGGGATCGGCACGAACATCCTCGCCTCCCGCCTGCGCGATCTCGAGGCCGCCGGGGTCGTGACGAAGCGGAAGCTCCCGCCTCCTGCCGCCTCGCAGGTCTATGAGCTGACCGAGTATGGGCGAGAGCTCAAGCCAGCCATTCGCGAGCTCGCGCTTTGGGGCGCCCGCTCGCTCGGCCCCCCCACCGCCGCCGACGAGCTCTTCCCTGGCTGGCTTGTAAACGCGCTCGACACCGTGCTCGCGCCGCTTGCGCCGCCGGGTCGCTTCGAGTTCCGCGTCGGGGACGAAGTGGCCTCTCTCGTCGACGGCGAGGCGCAACCGGGATCCGTGGAGGAGCCGGACGTCGTCGTGGAGGGTGATCCCGAGGGCATCTACTACATGTTCGTCGACAGACGGCTCGACCTCGTCAAAGTCTCGGGAGACCGCGGCCTGCTCGAGCAGCTGATCGACGTGGCACCCGCTCCAGTCGAACTGCAGGTCGCTAGCTGAGCTAGGTAACCTGGCCCGCGGGCCTATGGCAGAACGGCGGGCAGCTCACGAACGTCTTGCGACCGGCGCGCTCGCGCGCTGGACGCGAGCCTGCGCCACACATCCCTGGCGCGTCGTCGGCGGCTGGGTCGGCATCGTCGTCGCCCTGGTCGTCCTCGTCGCGACGGTCGGGGGGTCGCTCAAAGATCAATTCGAGATCCCCGGGTCCGACACCCAGAAAGCCACCGACCTGATCGAGAAGGAGTTTGCGTCGGAGCAAGGCGGCGTGCTGAACCTAGTCTTCGCGGCGCCCCCGGGCCAACGGCTCGACACCCCGAAGCGCAAGGCGGCGATCGAGAAGACGATCGCGCGCCTCAAGTCGCCGGAGTTCAAGCCGACCAAGGACAAGGCGGGCATCGAGAGCGTGGGCGATCCTTTCAGCGAGGACACCGTTTCCGATGACGGGCGCATCGCCTACGCGGAGGCGCAGTTCGATCGGGTCATCTACGACAAGGATCGCGAGGCGGTCCTCGCCGTTGAAGACGAGGTCCGCCGGACAGTCGAGCCGGCCGGCGTGGAGGCCGAGTTCAACGGTGACGCCGAGTTTCCGCCCATCGAGCAGGGGACGCAGGAGCTGCTCGGCCTGCTCGCGGCGCTCCTCGTGCTGATCGTCGTCTTCCGCACCTTCGTGGCCATCGCGCTCCCGATCGTGCTCGCGCTCAGCGCGTTGGCGACGGCGTTCCTCCTGCTCTTCATTCTCGCCGGCCTCACCGACATCAACACGATCACGCCGCTCCTCGTGTCGATGATCGGGCTCGGCGTCGGCATCGACTACTCGCTCTTCATCGTCACGCGCTTCAGGCAGCTCCTGCACGACGGCCTTTCGCCCGTGGATGCCGCAGCCGAGGCGGGCGCCTCCGCCGGACGGGCTGTGCTCTTCGCCGGCGTCACCGTAGCAATCTCGGTGAGCGGCCTCGCCTTTTTCGGGCTCGACTTCATCACGAAGCTCGGCATCGGCAGCGCGCTCGGCGTGCTGACGACGGTCCTGATCGCGAACTCGCTCCTCCTGGCGGTGCTGAGGCTGCTCGGTCACAAGGTCGACCGGCTGAAGGTGCCCTTCCTGCGCCGCGTCGACGACGCTGAGGCAGCCCGCGAGAAGACACCGATCGCCCGCTGGGGGAGGTTCGTCACCGCGCACGCGCGGGGAGTGTTCGTCGTCACGCTCCTCATCGTCGTCGCACTCGCCTCCACTTCCCTGCTCGTCCGTCTGGGGGCGGCGGACCAGGGCACGCAGCCGACGGCGCAGACGTCGCGGCGGGCCTACGACCTCCTCGCCGAGGGCTTCGGCGCGGGTTTCAACGGTCCCATCCCGATCGTCGTCGACGTAAACGATGACCCCCAGGCGCCGGACAAAATCTACGAGCGCGTGCAAGCTCTCCCCGGCGTCGCCTCGGTCGGTGAGCCGCAGCTGAACGATGAAAAGACGGTTGCGATCGTGTTCGTGACCCCGGACTCCGCCCCGCAGGACGAGGCCACGGACAAGCTCGTCGACCGGCTGCGGGACGACGTCATTCCGGCGGCGACCGCGGGCGGAGACGCCGTCGCCTACGTCTCGGGCTTGACGGCCGCGTTCAAGGACATCGCCCAACGGATCATGGAACGGCTGCCGCTGTTCCTGCTCTACATCGTCGGTGTCACGTTCCTGGTCCTCGCGATGGCCTTCCGCTCAATCGTCATCTCACTGACGGCAGCGATCACGACCATCCTGTCCGCGTTCGTCGGGTTCGGCGTGCTCACGCTCGTCGTGCAGGAGGGTCACCTGCTCTCGCTCACCGGGCTCGATAGGACCGGTCCGATCGAGACCTTCGTGCCTCCGATCGCCTTCGCGATCCTCTTCGGGCTCTCGATGGACTACATGGTCTTCCTGATGAGCCGCATTCGCGAGGAGCACGTGCACGGGCTCAGGTGCCGCGAGGCGGTCGAGCACGGGATCGCCGCAATCGGCCGCGTCGTCGTCGCGGCGGCGCTGATCATGGGCACGGTCTTCGCGGCCTTCATCCTCACTGCCGATCGCATCTCGAAGGAGTTCGGGCTGCTGCTCGCGGTCGCGATCCTCACTGACGCTTTGATCGTGCGAATGACGCTCGTGCCTGCGTTCCTGACCCTCATGGGCGAGAAGGCCTGGTACATGCCGCGCTGGCTCGACCGGATCCTCCCGGACGTCACGATCGAGCCGCCGCACGACCGCGAGGCCCTGCCCAGGCGCGGCGTCGAGCGGCCGGCCGAGGCGCCCGGGTGAGAAATCCCCGCCAATCAGCCGTGTGACGAAGACCGCGTAACCGCAGGTCGCAGTGCGCGCCGGGGCGTGTCTGCCCTACTCGGTCACGCGGTCAAGCCCGCCGACGCCAGATGCGAGTCCGGCGCCTCGCAGCGGGCGGCCGCCGCAGCGACGAGGACAGCGACGACCTCTTCGAGCTGCTCGAGCAGGTTTTCGTCCACGAGCCGGCCCTCCTCGTCGAAACGGGTCGGAGCGTGGCCGACCGCCACCTCTCCCTCGACCACACGGGCCCCCGTCGCGGCCAGCACCTTGCGGAGCTCGCCCTGGGACCAGACGGCGCCGAACGCGCCGGTCGAGGCGCCGACAACCGCGACCGGCTTGTTGCGGAGCGGATTCGTCGCCAGCGGCCGCGACACCCAGTCGATGGCGTTCTTGAGCTGGCCGGGCACGGACGAGTTGTATTCCGGCGTCGCGAAGAGGACGGCGTCGGCGCCGGCGATCGCCGCGCGCAGAGCCGCGGCGGCGGCCGGCGCCTCCTCCGTATCGTCGTCCTCATCGTACGGCGGCACCTCTTTGAGCCCGCCCCAGAGCTCAAACTCCACCTCATCGGGGAGCAGGCCGGCAGCCGCGCCGAGCAGGCTCGTGTTGTACGAGCCGCGGCGGAGGCTGCCGGAGATGCCGAGGATCTTCACGGTGCTAGTCGCCTTTCACGAAGTAGAAGTAGAGGTCGCCCACGATGCGGACCTCGTTCGCGAGGGCCGGCTGACCGGTGGGAAGCGGCAGGTTCCAGTTGACGCCGAACTCCGTGCGGTCGATCACCGTCGTCAGCTTGAGCACAATGCGCTCGTTGCCGGAGTAGTCCTCCAGCGGCGGGCTGACCGTGCCGGCGAGAGCGACGGGCCTGGTGACGCCCTTGATCGTGATCTCTCCCTTGACCGTGACCGCTTCGCCGTCGAGGTCGATGTCCTCCGCCGTGAAGCGCAGATCGGGATTTCGCTCGGCGTCGAAGAAGTCCGGCGACTGAAGATGGGTCGCGAGATTCTCGTCCTTCACATCGACGCTCGCGACCTTCGCGGTGCCTTCGAGCCTGGCACTCTCGCCCTCGACGGCAAGGGTCGCCTCGACCTCGCGGAAGTCGCCCTTGAACGTCCCGGCGAGGTAATCGACCTCGAAGCCGACGGACGAGTGGACGGGGTCGAGCCGCCAGGTGCCGGCCGGAGCGATCGTCACTGTCTGCGTGGTGCTCACTTGCTCCTCCTCTTTGCGTGGTGTAATATTGACTACGCAAAGGAATTTACCCCAACTCAATTGAGAGCGCAAGCATTGCACACGCAAACGTCTGCAGCCCCAGAAACGCCGTCGGCCGTCCGCGCCTGGACGCGGCTTCTACGCGCGCACGCGGCGACCACGCGCGTTCTCAGCGCCGAGCTCCAGTCGGACCACGGCTTGTCGCTCAACGACTTCGAGGCGCTCTATGTCCTCTCGGGCGCCGAGGGCGGACGGATGAAGCGCGTGGAGCTCGCCCGCCGGCTGCTCCTCACCCCTTCCGGCATCACCCGCCTCCTCGAGGGCCTCGAACAGGCGGGCCTCGTGAGGCGCACGACGTGCCCGACCGACCTTCGCGTCGCGTACGCCGAGCTCACACCGGAGGGACGTGAACAGTTCGAGGCCGCCTCGTGCGCCCACGTCGGGTCGATCCGCGACCTCATGGAGGAGCACTTCAGCGAGGACGAGCTCGACGAGCTCGGCGACATGCTCGGCAGGCTTCCGGGCGTCGCTGAGGGAGACGACACCTGCGCCGCTCTTTAAGGAGGGCTTGGCGAAACAGCGGCTTCGGGTTCGGTTAACCGCACCTTCGAACGCAGGCTGGCTGCCTTCCCCCCGGCGGCGCCGCGCGGCATGCTTACGCCATGAGCACGCCCGTTGTATCCGCGAGGCCGAATAGTTCCTTCGATGCTGCCGTGCTCGCCCTTGTCCGGGCGACCGATGCGAAGCGAGGCAGAAGCCTTGCCGTCATGGAACGAACGGGTCGTCGAGGGGAGATGACCCCACTCCACGTCCACCCCGAGGACGAGGTCGTGTACGTCGTCGAGGGCGCGCTGACGCTGTTCGTCACCGACGAACCAGTCAGGCTCGTGGCAGGCGACTCGTTCGCGGCTCCGCCGGGGATCCCGCACACGCTCGCCGTCGAATCCCGAGAGGCTCGCTACCTGAGCGCAACGGTCGCCCGCTCCGCGGCGCGCTACGAGGATTTCCTGCGCGCGGTCGCCGTCCCAGCGGAGGGGTCGTCCCTGTCCTGGCAGGAGAGCGGCGATGCGTCGCGGCTCGCGGCAATCGCGGCGCCGAACGGGATCGACGTCCTCGGCGAGCCCGGCGTCGTCGTCTAATCCACGTACGGCCCGTTGAAGACGGGTACCTCGCCGTACGGCTGCCCCGCCATGAGCAGGAACCGCGTGCCGGGGGAGGCACCGGTGACCCTGAGCTCAGCACCGCGACCGAGGAGGACGAGCTGGGGAGGCTTCGCCCGCCGTCCGTTGGCACCGAAGGACGCCTCGCCTTCCAGTACATAGGCGAAGCCCTGGAACTCGGGCGGGATGGCTGTCGTGACCTCCCCGCCTTCCGGCAACTCGATGTCGAGGACGAGCGCGGGCGTCCCCAGACGAACGGGAGAGCCCTCGTCGACCAAGACCCGCACCGTCGCGTCGCCCTCCTGCCGTAGGGGGATCTGCTCCGCTTGCAGCACCTGGGCGCTCGGCTCCATCTGCTTGTCTTTCCAGGCCAGATTCACCCACAAGAGGACGCCTCGAAACTCGGCATCGGCCTGGCCCTCCTCGAGCTCATCTGCTCCAATCGCCTCGGCGTGCCATACACCTCGCCCCGTCCGGAGCGCCAGGAGCGCGCCCTCGGCCAGTCGCGCCCGCTCCACGGCTCCGCCCGGCCCGGTGCTGTGGCCCGTGCTCACGGATCCCTCGAGGACGTACCAGAGGTTGTCGAAGCCCCGATGGGGATGCCTGGTGTCGACGCCCTTCAGGTCCGAGAGCCGGAGGCGACCTTCGTGGACAAGGATGAATGGATCGACCTGCTCATACGGCACTCCAGGGGAGGGCAGGGCCTCCAGGATGGGCTGCCCCATGACTTGGGTCCACGCTGCGTCCTCCACGAGGACGGCTTCGCGTTCCGTTGCAACTTGGCTCTTCATGCTTCCTTCTCCTTTCGGGCCTCTGGGGGCCCGCTATGCGCCGGGTCGAGGGTTGAAGACGGCCTCCGGTGGACACCAGCTCGAGCGCAGGCCCTCTGCGTCCCAGCCAGCCGTCGCCGCACCGGCGACGTAGGCGCTCTGGAGGAACTCGAGCAGGGTTCCGCGCGGGTCGGGCGAGTTCCGCACCTCGTCGTAAGGGAGGAGCGCGAGATGGCTCGAGCCGAACGGCTGCTGCCAGCTCGCGGCCTCGGGACGAAGCGGCTCTTCTGCGAGGCCGGCAGGCTCCGGCGCCGTGTACGAGTAGAAGGCGGGCATGCGGACCTTCTGGTCGCCGGGCCAGAAGCCGAAGCTGATGACCTCGTGCGAGTAGGCCTCGCGTGTCACCCGGTCGGCGTTCGGGTTCTCAGGGGCGCGCCGGCCAGAGAAACGGGTCACGGCAATGTCGAAGCCGTGCCAGAAGACGTGCACCGGGCTGGTCTTGCCGCAGAACCAGCCCGCGAATTCCTGCAGTGTCCAGTCGATCCAGCGGAGCGCCTGCCAGAACCGCACGACCGCCTCGCGATCGTACGACGCGTGCTCGGTGTCCTCAGGGAAGGGCGTCGTCACCGGAATCCCGAACGGCTCGGCCTTTTCCTCGACCTCGATCTCAAGGCCGGCGAGCAGTGCGAATAAGCGCTCGTAGAAGACCGCAACCGAGAGGCCGTCCGCAAGCGAGAAGGAGTCCACCTCCCCACGGCTCGTGCGCACGACGAGCTCGTGGGCGACGAAGTCGAAGGAGACGTCGAAGTCCAAACCCTCGGAGCGAAGGCGACGCGTAGTCAGCCCTCGTGTGTCGACGTACAGAGGGACATTCCACCAGTGGTTTTGTGGTGGCGTCGCGGCCAGGCGCACCTTGCCGACGATCTGCGCCCAGAGGTGAAGCGTCTCTTTCGTCGGCTCCCACGGCTCGAGCGCAAGCTCCGGCAGCTCGCTCATGTTCCCGCCTCCGCGAGGTCGACTCGGAAGACGATCTCGTCCTCGTAGCACCAGCACCACTCCTCCCCCGCCTCGAGGGAGCGGATGATGGGGTGCTGGGACGATCGGGCGTGCGCTGTGGCATGGCGGTTTGGCGAGGAGTCACAGCAGCCGACGTGCCCGCAGGTGAGACAGCGGCGTAGATGGACCCATTGGCCGCCGATGCGCAGGCAGTCCTCGCAGCCCGGGACGCTCTCGGGCAGAGAGGTCACCTGAATCATGTCGAGATGCGCGCATAGATCCGTCATTTGCTCTCCTCTCCATTGGGAGCGAGCGCCCGGCGGAGCTCCGCCCGCTCGAAGGAGCCGTGGTACGGGAGGCCGTCGACGAAGATCGTCGGCGTACCGGCGGCGCCGCTTGCCAGGGCGCTCGAGCGGTCGGCCTCGACCCGGTCGAGATGGACATGCGCCTCGAGCTCTCGCCGGAACCGCTCGACGTCCAACCCGATCTCGTTTGCGTACCGTTCGAGGTCCGCTCTCTCGAGCGCTTTCTGGCGGCGGAAGAGGAGATCGTGCATCGGCCAGAAGCGCCCCTGCGCGGCTGCCGCCTCGCTCGCCTCCGCCGCGGCGAGCGCGTGTGGATGAATCTCGACGAGCGGGAAGTGGCGGAAGACGAACCGGAAGGGAACGCCGTCGGCTTCGAGGAACTGGACGCTTCGGTAGGCGATGCGTGTGTACGGGCATTCGTAGTCGCCGAAGATGAGGAGCGTCGGCCCGCGTGAGCCGCGCACGTGGTCGCGCGACTCGGCGACCTCGGGGACGAGGGCCGTGGTCACGGCCCTAGCACTGCCCTCCAGATTGCGGCCAGCTGCTTCGTCTGCTCGTCCGAGAGACGCTCGAGGAAGCGCTCCTTGACGCCGGCGACGTGGGTCGGCGTAGCATCCGCGACTACCTCGAAACCGCGGTCGGTGAGTCGCGCGTACATCTGACGCAGGTCGACCACGCCGCGCTCCCGCTCCACGAGCCCGTCTCGCTCGAGTCGCTCGACCAACCGGGTCAACCCGCTGCGGCTGAGGACGACCGCGTCCGCGAGCTCGAACATCCGGAGCCGCCGGTCGGGGGCGAGGCTGAGCTGAATGAGCACGTCGTACGAGGTGAGCGGGAGCCCGTGCCCTCGCTCCAGCTCCGCATCGAGCCCCCGCACGATCTGGGCGTGAGCCTGGAGGAAGCCGGCCCAGGCGGCGAGCTGCTCGGGCGCGAGCTCTCGCCAGGCTTGGAACTGAGCGGCCGCCGCAGCAGCGCGATCGGTAGCGTTGCGCATGCAACTCAACACTACCTACTCGAGAGGTAGTGACCTGGAGCCGAGCCTGATGCTCAGTCGGCGATCGTGGTCGCGAGCGCCTGCGCCCCGGCCACACGCACGGCCGCCGACAGTGTGGCGATGTCATAGGCGCCGTAATGGCGGCGACCATTGATGAAGAAGGTGGGCGTGCCGGAGACGCCGCTGAGGTCGGCGCTATCGACATCCTCGGCGACGCGGGCGGCGCCGGCGTGGGCGCGGAGGGCGTTCGTGAAGCTTTCGAGGTCGAGTCCGAGCTGCTCGGCGTAGCCCATCAGATCCGGCGGGCGGAGCGCGCCCTGGTTGCCGAGCAGGAGATCGTGCATTTCCCAGAAGGCCCCCTGGTCGGCCGCGGCTTCGGCGGCTTCCGCGGCGAGCTGGGCGCGAGGGTGGACGTCGTTCAGCGGCAGATGGCGCCAGACGTAGCGGACGTCGCCGAAATCGCGGAGGAGCTCCCGGACGACTGGTTCCGCCCGCCCGCAGTAAGGGCATTCGAAGTCGCCGTACTCGACAACCGTGACCGGAGCGTTGATCGGCCCACGCACGTGGTCACGCTCCGGGTCGACGTCGATGTAGAGGTCGACAAGCGGCTCGGCGGTTCCGAGGAGGGCGCGGATCCGCAGCCGTCGGGGCAGCAGCGCCGTGGCCCGGAACAGCAGCCAGGTGATGAGCGCCGCCCCGAGCGCGGCGCTGAGAATGCCGAGCTTCGCCTCCTCGAGCTGGCGCCCGTCGAAGGCGAGTGTCGCGACCAGCAGCGCGACCGTGAAGCCGATTCCAGCGATCGTACCGCCGCCGGCAACGGCAGCCCAGCCTACCGGCGGCCGCAGCCGTCCCCGCGTCAGGCGCGTCAGGAGCCACGAGCAGCCGAGAATGCCAACGGGCTTGCCGACGACGTAGCCGACCAAGATCCCGAGCGTTATCGGCGAGCTGAAAGCTCGTGACAGGAAGCCGCCGTCGACCGCGATCCCAGCGTTCGCTAGCGCGAAGAGAGGGACGATCACATAGCTCGTCCAGGGGTGGAAGAGCTGTTGCAGCCGTTCGTTGGCCGGCGTCGCCGATCTGAGCTCGACTCCGGCCACGCGTGCCAGTTCTGCAGTGGGTTGCTCGCGGAACTCGCGGAAGCGCTCCGTCGCCCGCTCGAGATTCGAGCGCGAAGCGGTGAACGCGTAGGCCAAGAGGCCCAGTGCGAGGCCGATGACGACTGGCTCGACGCCCGACTTGAGTAGGCTCACCCAAGCGGCGGTCCCGAGTACCACACAGATCAGACCGGGCCGAAATCGGAGACTACGCGCGACGAGAACAGCTGCGAAGAAGGCGACGGCCGCCAGGAGCGGCACGACGCGAAGCGCCTCCGTGTAGACGGTCGCGATGACGACGAGCGCGACGATGTCGTCCACGACCACGACCGTGAGCATGAACGCCCGCAGACGGTCGGGAAAGCGCGGGCCGACGAGCGCGAGCAGGCCAAGCGCAAAGGCGGTGTCCGTCGACATTACGATCCCCCAGCCGCCTGCGGACGAGCGTCCGGCATTGAAGGCGAGGTAGATGGCGACCGCCACCACCATGCCGCCGATCCCCGCCAGCAGGGGCAGGGCGAAGCGCCGCCGCTCCCGCAACTCGCCCAGGTCGAATTCGCGGCGAGCTTCGAGCCCGATGACGAAGAAGAAGAACGTCATCAGACCGCTGTTCACCCAGTGACGAAGATCTAAGGCGACGCCTGCGCCGCCAAGATCGATCGAAAGCCGCGTCCCCCAGAGCGAGTCGTAGGAGGACGCGTGGACATTCACCCAGATGAGTGCCGCGACGGCAGCGGCCAGCAGGACCGCGGCGCCGCCCGTCTCCGTGCGCAGGAACTCGCGCAGTGGCGTCTCCAGGCTCCGCGCCCACGCCGTGCGACCCGTGAACGGCGACGGCCGACCGTTCGGATCGCCGCTACTGCTCGTAGCGCTCCACCACCTCCGGCCCTCTGACGTCGGCTGCGTCCGGGTCGCGACCGGCGTCGCGGAGCGCGCGGCGCTGGCGCAGCAGATCCCAGCACTGGTCGAGCGAGACCTTCACTGCTTGCAAGCGCTGTCTGTCTTCCTCGGTCGCGTTGCCCGCCGACTCTCGCTCCCACAGCGCGTGCTCCTCGGCCACGAGTTGCTCGATCGTTCCGTGGATTTGAGGATCCTCCATCAAGCCCTCCTCCGACATCGGGTCGCCCTGCGTCGATTCTCTGTTCTCAGGACAACCGCGAATCTCAAGGCCCTATTCCGCTCTGGGCCGGAGCGCGATGCTGGCGGCGGGTCTCGAAAAATGTCCCGTTGGAGGTTAGAAGAGGACTGCTCTTGGCAGTCTTCCGACGATCACGAGCCCGTTGACGACGACCACGTCGTTGACGGCGCAGCTCATCAGGTCACGGCGACCGGGACCGTCAGCTCCACGGTGAGGCCAGCGTCGATGCTTCCGGTGACCCGCCCGAGTTCTTGCGCGCCTCCGTCGTCGCCGAAGACGTTGTCTGACGCCAGGCTGACCTGCCGGAGGTTGGCGGCGCTCTGCTCGTAGCCCGCCGTCGCGTACACGGCCGTGCAGGTGGTCTTGGGAGAGCAAGTTGCGACGTTGCGATCCTCTTGGCGGCGTCGGTCGCCGCTCCGAGGCTCGGATAGACCTCGAAATGGATGTGCGGCCAACGGCCTGCGTAGCAGGCTGGATAGATGCTCGTGAAGGTCACGATCCCGTCGGCGTCTGCCTCTTGCACTCCACGCAGGTAGTTCTGATCGGTGACGCCGTAGAGCGAGTAGTTCCCGTCACGGTCGCAATGCCAGAGGTAGACAGCCGCGTTGGCGAGGGGTGCGCAGCCGTTCGCCGTGTCCTCGACGGCGAGCAAGATCGTCAACGGGACACCCGCAGCAGTGCCGGTAAGCTCACCGAAGCTCGATCGGATGTCGCGGCGGACGATGCCGCTTTGGTTGAGCACGTCCGGGCCGTTTGTGCCGTCGGCAGGATAGGGCCCCGCCGTCTCCTCGGGGATGGGAGCACAGCCCGCCGTACCGGTGCCTGCCCCGGCGGAAGCTCCTGACGCCGCCGTGCCCCCCGAGCTCTTGGAGGACGTTCCACAGCCAGCGAGTAGCAGCCCCGCGCCCAAGCTGGCCGCGCCCACCAGCTTGAGCATCCCGCGCCGGTCCAAAAGCGTCTCGAGGTCGAACGCGAGCCCTTGATCGAAAAGTTCTTCGTCCGGATTCGCCCGCGGTCGCCTTTCAAGCGCCCGAAGGTGCTCGGCTAGAGCGGTTGAGTCATGTTCCGGCATGAGCCTCCTGATCTCGGCCGAGTGCGACCGTTGGGAGGCACGTTAGAACCCGATCGTGAAGGCCACCTAAGAATGAGCGGTAAGCGCGGAGCGGCCGAAGGGCCCATCCCCGTCTGCCCGTCTGTGCATGGAGCGGGCAGACACAGCCGTAGGCCGTGCTCCGGTTCGGCGCAGTCAGTTCTTGAACTGTGAGCGAAGACCGGCCACTGCGACCGTTCCCCAACCAAGGCACCACATTGCGACGATTGCAAAGGTCATCTCTGGTTAACGAGACGAGCGAAGGGCGGGGCGTCTTCCTCCTGAGTGGGCCGGCCGGCTTCAAGCGCAGGCGCGCTCAAGCGAGCCCGGGACGCCGTCGCTACTCGCGTCCCTCGATGAAGCGTGCGAGCATCCGGTGGCTAGACGTCCTCCCGGATCAGCTCCATCGTCGAGCAGTGGATGCCGCCACCGTTCTTCTGGATCTCATCGTAGGGAATGCGGACCACCTCGACTCCACGCCGTTCCAGGCGCTCGGCTGTTTGCGGATAGCGGTCGCACATCAGCACCCGGCCGGGACTGAGGGCGAGGGAGTTTATCGCCCAGAGCTCGTCGGGATGGCACCAGATGGGTTCGATCCCGAGCTCGGAAAGGCGCTCGAGAAACCAGTACGGAAGGCCGGGCGCATGCACCAGCGCCTTGTCGACGTCCAGCATCCCGAAGGCTCCGTCGAGGTGGATGGAGAAGCCGGCCATAGGAACGACGAGGAGCTCGATTCCGAGCCACCGAAGTATCTCCTCCAGCTGCTTCGCTCCCTCCTCGTTGCAGCGGATGGAGGTCCCGAACGCCGCCACCTTTGGCGTCAATTTGGCAAACGAGCCGCCCTCCACCAACCCGAAGCCCGTAATCGTTCTCAGAATCGGCACGCCAAGCGAGGCGACCGCACGCGTAACGCTCTGCTCCTCTCCCCGGCGCATCCGAGGGGCGAGCCTCCCGATGATTGCCCCGCCGGGGAGGGTCACGAGAGGGTCGCGCGTGTACATCGCCTTCGAGAAGTGGGTCGAGATCGGCTCGGCGAAGTGAACCTCCACCCCCTCGTTCTCGAGGGCACCGACCAGCCCGTCGTACTGTCGTCGTATGAGCGGGAGATCGGGCGGCTGGTCGCTCTCCCAGTACCAGCCCTCCTCGGGATCGACGAGAGCCTGCATTGCGGGATTCCAGCCGTCCGCGCGGATCCGCTCCAGCTCTTCACCCGGGCGGCGCAGCAGAACCGCGCGGAGGCGTCCCACCTCGCTGTTCGCACCCCACCGCGCGCCCCAGACTCTCTCGAGCTCCTCTGGAGTCTCGAAGGAGGGCTCCGGGAGGGGCGGAAACAGGCTCTGGTGGTAGGCCTCGGGCAGGACGTCCGGAGCCACGGACACATCGCCGCTTCCCGTGACCGCCGGCAGATCGTTTCGGGATCGCATCGTAGGGCCTTGCTCGGCTCGGAACGAATCAGCCGAGCGACGGGATCCTAACGCCGCGCTCCCCCAACGCCTTCGGCGGCCGTCCGCACCCGACCCGGTATTCATCCCAGAGAGCGAAAGACGCCCAGCTTCTGAAATTGGGCTCGCATGCCGAAGAGGAACATGTGGAGACCACGCTTCGAGCGGGGGCGAGCCGAAGCGATGGGCTGAGGGGCTACTGCCTCAGTCCTCGCCGACCTGGATACTGGTTCGCCGCTTCGGTGATCGCCAGCGCCTATGCGGCCGCAGCGAAGTTCGGGATCAGCCTTCCTGTCGCCGACGGTGTCATAACGCCCGTCTGGGCGCCGACCGGAATCGCCCTGGCCGCACTCCTGCTCCTCGGCCTACCGCCTCTGGCCGGCGGTGGCGCTCGCCGCCTTCCTCGTCAACGCCACAAGCGGCGTTTCGCTCGCCCTGGCAGCAGGCATCTCAGTTGGCAACACGTTCGAAGCCATCGCTGGCGCCTACCTTCTCCGCCGCTTTCGCTTCGATCCCAGGTTCGCCCGGGTCCGCGACGTGCTCCTCTTCGTGGTTCTAGGGGCGAGGGCAGGGTCTCGGCGACGGGGACTCCGAAGCGAAAGCTGCTAGGGACTCGCAGGGACGGCCCCGTCGGCCATATCCCTGACCTCTGCCACGGCGTTCTCGACCTCGGGCGGGAGGGCCTCTAGTAGCGACGGAGGAGGCTCGGTGCCGCCGCTACCCGCACCTGAAGGTGGCGGGCCGCTCGTCGATCCGCTCTCTCCCGCACTCGTCGGCACCACCGCGGCCTGGACCGAAGCCACGCCCGCTGCGCGCTCGACGACCTCGCTCACCTTCGAAAAGGCCGCCGTTGTTCCGCGGCTGTTCCGAGCACGGACCTTCAGGCGGACTGTGGATCCGATGTCCAGCCGCGTCAGCCGATAGGTCTCCGACGTTGCGCCGAAGATCGTGGTGCAGCTCCGTCCCCCCGGATCGAAGCGCTGCCAGCGGTAGGCGAGGCTGCTCGCGCCCAGCCACCGACCCTTTCGAGCCTCGAGGGTCTCTCCGGAGCGGGCGGTTCCGACGATTCGCGGCCGCGCCGTGTTGAGAGGCGCCGTCAGGCCGAGCGCGGCCAGGGTATAGAGGGCATTGACGCGCCCGTATTCCACTCCGCCGATTCCGTGTCGCGCTGTCCTTCTGAGCGCCTGCTCCAGCGCTTCCTTGCCGATGCCCGGATCGAGCGAGAGCGCGAGCGCGGCGATCCCGGAGACGATGGGGGTCGCCGAAGAGGTCCCGCAGAAGTTCCCGTATCCACCCCCGCGAACGGGCGCAACGTTGCAGCCGGGCGCCGCAACCTGGACCCAATCCAGGCCGCGATTCGACCAGTCGTACAGGTTGTCGCTCGACGTGCTGGCGGCGACGCTGAGGGCGTCGGCGTAGGCCGCGGGATAGAACTTGGTCGACGAGCCGCTGTTGCCGGCCGCCGCCACAACGACGGCGCCCTGGCTCGCCGCGAAAACCACGGCGTCTTGGAGGGCTTGCGTGGTCCCTGCGCCGCCGAGGCTGAGATTGATGACCCGAGCTCCGTGGTTGACGGCCCAGACGATGCCGGCCGCGATTGTGGACGTGGGTCCAGACCCGTTGCGGTCGAGCACCTTCACGGGCATCACGCTGCACTTCCAGCACATCCCCGCCTGGCCTTCGTGATTCTGCGTGCGCGCCGCGATCACGCCTGCAACGGCCGTCCCGTGACCATGGTCGTCACGTGGGTCGGCGTCGTTGTTGACGAAATCGAAGCCCGGCACGAAGAGCTCTTGGAGATCGGGGTGGCCGTAATCGACCCCTGTGTCGACGACCGCCACGACGACGCTCGACGAGCCCCGTGTTGCGTCCCAAGCCCTTGGCGCGCGAACGCGCCTCGGACCCCACTGCTCTTGCCAGAGGGTGTCGTTGGGGATTGTGGCTGTGGCCTCGAGGACGACCTCCCGTTCGACGTATTCGATCGCGGGAGAATCCTCGAGGGAGTCGATCGCCTCTTCGACTTGGCCGGTCGGTACCTCGAGCACCTTGGTGTCGATCGCGCCGATCGACTGATCGACCGTCGCGCCCGCGTCCTCCACGGCGGTCTTGACCTCCGCCTTCGTCGCGTCGTCTTCGATCCCGACGACGAGCTGCCCCGGCGCATACTCAACCGCGGTCTCGTTCGTGACGAGGCTAATCGGGTCGGGTCCTGTCTCCGTAGATGGGTCGCTCGCCTCGTCGCCGAGGGCAAGAGCGGGCAGCCCGATTGCCAGGGCGGCGGTCGCGAGCAGAGCCGCGGGTACGCGGCGGCGTGGCGAGCTGAATAGTCGCACCAGAAAAAGGAGGTTCGAGCAGGCAAAGGTCTTGCGGTTGTCGGACGGGAATCCCTCGAAAGAGGGACGCCAGGAGTTTGGTCTAGCGTCGTAGCCGCGGGTGGCGCAGCTCCCGGCCTTCCGCCAAATCTGGCTTGAAATGGTCGTTTTGAGGCGTTACAGGGTTAGCAGGCCGGGTACAAGAAAATGACGCTCGCGCCCTTCCAACCTACAGCGAGCGACAAGGGGGTTTGCGCACATGGAAAGCACTACCAGGACAACCATGGATCCATGGACCTACGGCAATGCCGAGACGCTTGGCGTCGACGCCACCCGGAATCTCGATCTGACCGGGTTCAGCGTCGAGGCCACGGACGGCGGTATCGGCAAGGTCGACGAGGCGACATACGAGACGTCGCGCAGCTACATCGTCGTCGATACCGGGCCGTGGATCTTTGGAAAGAAGGTCCTTCTGCCCGCCGGAGTCGTCCAGCGAGTCGACCTCGACTCGGAGACCGTCTTCGTCAACCGGACGAAGGACGAGATCAAGAATGCGCCCGAGTTCGACGAGATGAACTACCGCGACGATGCCCACCGCTCGCAGGTGGGCGATTACTACTACGGCGGCACCAGCGACCGGACATCCGACGTCCGCTAGCGAGAGAGATCGTTGGAACGAGAACGCGGCGGCCCATTCGGGCCGCCGCTTCACTATGAAATGGTGTGGTCTTGCCCGGCACGTGACCACCTACTCGGCCTCGGCGCGGATGCCTGCCGAGATCCGGTCGCAGGTGAAACCATGCGATCGATCCCAGATCCGTCCTACGTGGCTGCTCGCAGGTAGGTGAGCACCGCGAGAACGCGGCGGTGGTCGTCGAGCGACTGCTGCGGTCCGAGCTTCCTGAAGATCTGCCGCACGTTCGCCTCGACCGTCTTGGGACTGAGGAACAGCGTCTGGCAGATGGCCCCGTTCGAGCGCCCTTCGGCCATGAGGCCGAGTACTTCGCGCTCGCGCTCGGTCAACTCGTCGAGCGGGCCGTGTTCTCGCGGCCGCTGCACGAGGCGCGAGACCATCGTCGGATCGATGACGCACTCCCCTCGCCGATCCGCTTGAGAGCATCGGCGAGTACGGCGATGTCCGAGACTCGATCCTTGAGCAGGTAGCCGACGCGCTCTGGGGCCTCCTCGAGCAGCCGCATCGACGTAGCGCGACTCGAGGTACTGGGAGAGCACGAGCACCCCGACGTTCGGATGGGCCCGGCGAATCTCCTGCGCGGCGCCAACCCCCTCGTCGGTGTGCTGCCCGCTATCCGTATGTCGCGTTCTGCCAGGAAGGCGACATCAGCCAACTGGAGGGAATCGTTGGATGCTGCGAGTGGCTGGCCGTCCGACGAGTTCCCGCTGAGCGGTCACGTCTGCATTTTGGCTACGAGCTGACGTCTAGCCGCTGGGCCAGGTCGCGAGCGTCTCGAGCGGGTGTTGCCAGACCGCGTGGTAGACGGGCCCGACCGGGGAGAAGGTGCCGAGCCAAACCACGCCGTATGGCGACACTTTGAAGTACTCGTTCTCGCCCCAGAAGCCCGGGAATGCGGTCCACGCCGGGGATCCCGCTGTAATCGTGACGACCGACGTCACCTTGCTGCCGAATGCGCTCGGGCCGGAAAACTCGCCGGCGAACGCGTAGTCGACCGGCAGCGGCAGACCGTTCGCCTGCAGGATTGTGATCGCCTGGGCCGGGAGGCAGCGCGCATCGATCTGGTGCGTGCCTCCGGAGTAGTAGTTGGCGTGCGAGCCGTAGGCGACGCGCACGATCGGGTGCGTGCCATGCCAGCGGGGTACCTTCGCCCAGGCGCGGCGCTGACCGAGGCAGTGCTGGCTGTAGCCGGCATAGAGCGGCTCGTCGTCGTCGGAATCAAGGACGACGTTGACGACCTCCCAGTCCCCCTCGTGCGACTGCCAGATGAAGTCGCTCGGCGGGTACTGGTAGCTGTAGACGTTGTCGTAGTAGAAGTACCAGTACTGGACGACGACCCGGCCCGGCAGGTGGGCGACGCGGCCGTAGACGACACTCGGGGCGTTGTGCGCTCTCCACGAGGATTCGTAGCAGGCGAGCCCGCCCAGGCTCGCGTTCGGGAAGCACGGCTGCTGGTTCAGGCGCCAGACACCTGTTCCCGGGCCAGGCAGGGACGTGGGGTTGGGGTCGGGATCTGTGACTGTCCACGTACCGGTGGCGAGGTCGAGCCGCTCGAGCGTCGCGTCGGCGACGAAGGTGTCGACCGTCGTCGGGCGGAAACTCTCGAGGGGGTCGAACCGGGTGACGGGCTGATACTTGGCGAGCAGCCTCGCGTCGCTCGCCGCCTGCGCCCGCCCGGCGACTCCGAGGACGACGGCAAGGATGAGCGTCGCGAGGACGAGAAGGCGGAAGGGGTGGACGCGCATCTTGGTCAACCTCCCGGGGCGCTGACGATAGGAATGTAACGCTTGGCTCGATTCGTTACTAGGGCCTCTACGGCGAGGCGACCTGAAAGCCGACTCGGCCTCCCGTCACGCACGGGGCCCCGCGGTCGCTCACCCCGGCACCAGCACAAGGACAAAGAGGTCCACCTTTTCGAGGTCTACGGCTCAAGGAGCCTCCGTCCGAGAAGAAGAGGACGGAACGGAAGCGAAGGTCCTGTTGTGGCCGTAACTGGGGCCAGCGGGATCACAGATTCCGTTCTCGGTCAGGCGGTCTGCCAGGAGGTGAGTCATGAGATCGTTACTGGGTGGTGGCGTCATCGGGATGGCGCTCGGCGGGATGGCGCTCGGCGTCATGCTGTTGCGCCGTCGCGGTACGTCGGGCCAGGTCGCTAGCCAAATCGCGCCTCCGCACGATCGACGCGAAGACCTTGAAGACCTCGCCAAGGAGGAGCTCTACAAACGTGCCCGGCAGGCGAACGTCACCGGCCGCTCCAAGATGACCAAGGATGGCCTGATCAAGGCGCTTCGCGCAACGAGCTAGCGGGGCTCAGGGATCCCTTCGTCTTGTAGAGGGGATCCCGGCTCGCAGCCGGGGCTTGGACGGTTTACGGGCTCGGGCTCACCACCATCGCACTCCCGCCGCCGCGGCGCACCGGCTCGGCCGCTGCGAGGAGTTGGCCGCCGCCGAGGAACTCGATGCCGGTCGCGGCGCCGATCTCGGGAGTCGTGCTGAACACGTGCCCACGCTCGCTCAGCGCAGTCGCCTCTGGCGTCGCGAGGAACGCCGGCTCCACCTGTGTCGTGGAGGTGTTGCGCTGGCTCAGCCGCGGGTCGGCGATCGCCTGGGGCAGCGTCAGACCGAGGTCAACTCGGTCGACGAGAATCTGCAAGACAGTCGTGATTATCGTGGAGCCGCCCGGCGATCCAACGGCGAGGAACGGGTCTCCGTCCCGCAAGACGATGGTTGGACTCATCGAGCTGCGCGGCCGCTTGCCGCCTTCGACCCGGTTCGGGTGCGTGAGTGAGTCGAAGTTGAAGTCGGTGAGCTCGTTGTTGACGAGGAAGCCGAAGCCGGGGACGACCATGCCGGCGCCGCCGGTGGACTCGATCGTGAACGTATAGGACACAACGTTTCCCCACCGGTCCGCCGTGGTGATGTGGGTCGTCGTCCTAGGCTGCGTGTCGGTGCTCGTGGCCGCAGCGGCCGCGCCCGGGCCACCGTTGAACGGGTAGGGATCGCCGGGTGGGACGGGGCTCGTCGCCGCAGTACTTGTAATTAACTCGCGCCGCGTCCCAGCGAATCCGTCCGAGAGCAGCCCCCTCAGCGGGACGGCGAAGTAGTCCGGGTCGGCGAGGAACGAGTTGCGGTCGGCGAAGGAGAAGCGCGAGGCCTCGAGGTAGTAGTGGAGCGCCGCCTCGCGCGTCATCGTCGAGAGCGGATAGCCCTTGAGGATGTTCAGCGCCTCGCCGACAGTCGAACCGCCGCTCGAGGGCGGGCCCATGCTGTAGACGTCGAGCCCGCGGTAGCCAACGTGCGTCGGCGCGCGCTCGGGCGCCACGTACGCCTTTAGGTCGCGGATTGTCATCAGTCCCGCCCGCCACGTGTGGTTCGCCGTCTGGGAGACCGGCGGGTGCTGCACTGTCTCGACGAGCGCGTCAGCGACTGCCCCACGATAGAAGCCTTTCGGCCCGAGTTGCGCGATCCGCTCGTACGTGCGCGCGAGATCGGGGTTGCGGAAGACCGTGCCGACGTCGTGAGGAGTGCCGTCCGAGTCGAGGTACAAGGCTGCCGTCGAAGGGACGTCGTCGAAGTAGTCGACGTTCTGCTGCGTCTGGTCGAAGAAGGTCTGGTCGACGACGAAGCCGTTTCGGGCGACGCGGATCGCCGGCTGGAGCGCGTCAGCGACTGAGATCGTCCCGTACCGCAACAGCGCCTCGTCCCAGGTCTCCACGGTGCCGGGCACGCCCACGGAGAGGCCGCTGAAGCGCGCGTCGTTGAAAGGCAGCGGCCTAGCGTTCTCCCAGAACGAGTCGGGACGCATCGCCGCCGGCGCGCGCTCGCGCCCGTCGATCGTCGTCACCTTCCCGTCGCTCGCGCGGTAGACGACCATGAAGCCCCCGCCGCCGATCCCGGACGAGAACGGCTCGGTGACGCCGAGGACGGCGGCGGCGGTCACCGCGGCGTCGACCGCGTTGCCACCGCCTCGCAACGTGTCGACGGCAGCCTGCGTCGCAAGCGTGTCAACGGTCGCCGCAGCGCCCCCGGTTCCCGTCGCGGTCGCCGGACCGTGCGGGCCCGCATCCGCCAGCGCACCGACCTGCGAGGCGAGCACCACCACCCCGGCGACAAGCACGACGACGAGCGAACGGACCGGGCGGCGGCGCATGGATTCCCTCCCTCGGTGTCGCCGGCAACCTACTCTGCTCGCGGCGGCACAGCAAGGAGCGCCGGCGCGCGACCGAACCGCCAAGCCTTCCGACTAAAGATCCGCATCCGCGGGAAACTGTTGCTGGCATGGACACTGCGGTTGTGATCGTTCTCGTCCTCCTCGTCCTCCTCCCCGCCGTTCTTGTCATCGGCCTTTTTGTCTGGGCGGCGATTAAGGACGGGCAAGAGGACAAGGCGTTGCAGGCGCGGTTCGGCATTCGTCGCCGGACGAGGCTCGGGCGTTAGCCCGTCAGGCCTTGGCTGTCACTCGGTTGTCAGCGTCTTCTCAGCCCGGAAGGCTCGCGAGGTGAGTGAGACTGGCCGCTCGCGCCCGCGCTCGTGATCTCCGCCGGTGAGGGGCAGGCAGCACCACAATGTCGCCTTCTCGACAGAAAGCGACGTCGAGCCGGCCCCGGGCTACCCGCTCGCCGGCCTGCCTGCCGCGGACGCGGGCGTAGTTGGTCGCTGCGTAGAAGATTTCGGCTGCGCCAGCCCTCGAGAGGGTGGCGCAGCCGTCTCTCTTCTCGCGCTATTCCTCTTCGGGCAGCTCGCAGGTTCCGAAGTTCAAGTCGACGACGTTGCCGTTCGGGCTTATGTGGAAGACCGCACGAACCGTGCCGACGACTCCTCCCCCCGAACTGACGATGGTGAAGAAGTCCGTGTCGGTGAACTGGAACGTGCCCTGCTGGGCGTTGAAGGTGCCGCCGATCCACTCTGCGCCCTTGATCGAGTAGACGTTCCCGTCCGCATCCTCGAGGACGACGCCCTGCGGGACGATGGTTACGGTGAAGTTCTCGTTTCCGGACGCACTCGCGCCTTCGTGAGTCCAGACTGCGAGGACTCCGGACGTGACCGTATAGACCGTGCTCCCGCAGACGATCTCGTCGCCTGTCACGTCTTCAGTGTTGTGATGGGCCGGCTGGTTCGCGCTCGCGGGCGAAACCACCGCGGCAGCAGCAAGCACGAGCGCGAAAAGCGAAAGCAACTTCCTCATCAAGAACCTCCCTTTCCCGATTGCCCCGGGCTCAGATAAGAGCAGGTTCGTCGGGAGACTTCAACGCCTGCCCGCCCGACTGCGGAGGGATGCCTTCGCTGTCGTCTTCTCAGAGCACGACCTTCCAGGAGCCCTCCGCGATTCTGCCCATCCCGTACCGGCCGCAACTTGAGCAAATTTGACCACGAGGGAGCTCACCGTCGTTTGCTTGTCGATGTGGAAACCAAAAGCCAGCATTTGCAGGCCTCTTTGAGGTGGAGCTAGCCGGACTCGAACCCGGCGACCTCCTGGGTGCGATCCAGCCACTCCCCGCGCCAGAAACGGTTTGGCTTGATGTGAAACTCGCCTATGCTCTTTCCCCGTAACAGGAGGCGCGGCATGTCAGCGGAGGAAAACAAGGCTCTCATACGCCGCTTCTACGAGGAGGTCTGGGATCGAGGCAATACCGACTTCGTGTTTGACGTCTTCGCCGAGGACTATGTGCGCCACGATTTTCGGCCGACCGACGCGCTGCCGGGGCCAGCGGGTCAGAAGAAGATCGCAGATGACTTTCGCGCCGCCTTCCCTGACCTTGAGGTCACGGTCGATTTGATCATCGGTGAGAAGGACTTTGTCGTTGGTCGCTGGACGGCGATCGGGACCCACCTGGGATCATGGGGTGGGCTCGAAGCGAGCGGGCGGCGAGTGAGCTTCTCGGCCGCCAACATCTTTCGCTTCGAGCACGGGAAGGTCGCGGAGATTTGGAATCACCGGGACGACCTCGGCCTTCGAGAGCAGATCGGCGCGGCGATCTACGCGGGTGCAGCCCCCGGGGACTGAACGCAACACATTTCCGCAGTGGCTCGGGTCAGGAAGTGGCGACGCGAGCGAGGAGCGTGACGATGGACGGATGAGCCTGTCGGCGTAGTCGTGAGGAGTCCAGCCGCAGCCGCTCGACGAGGCGGAGGTAGACTCGTACACTCGGCCCATGGCGGAGGCGCGGAAGACCGTCACCGTCGTGTTTGCCGATGTGGCCGGCTCCACCGGCCTCGGCGAGGCGCTCGATCCTGAGACGCTCCGCGGCATCATGGAGCGCAACTTCGCCGACGCGCGCGCGGCGATCGAGCGCCACGGTGGCACGGTAGAGAAGTTCATCGGAGACGCGGTCATGGCCGTCTTCGGCATCCCCGCCGTCCACGAGGACGACGCCCTCCGGGCGGTGCGGGCCGTCTGGGAGATGCGAGAGCGCCTGGCGGCGCTGAACGAGGAGCTCGAGCGCGAGCGCGGCTTCGCGCTCGGCCTTCGCACGGGCGTGAACACGGGCGAGGTCGTGGCCGGCGATCCGTCAAGCGGCCAGTTTTACGCCACGGGCGATGCGGTCAACGTCGCTGCCCGCCTCCAGCAGGCCGCGCACCCAGGGGAGATCCTCCTCGGAGAGTCGACGTTCCGCCTCGTCCGGGACGCCGTTCGGGTCGAGGCGGTCGCGCCGCTCTCCCTGAAGGGGAAGACGGAGCTGGTCGTGGCGTACCGGCTCGCCGGCCTCCTCGAAGGCGCGCCGGGCATCGTCCGCCGCTTCGACTCTCCGTTCGTCGGTCGTACCGAGGAGCTCGCCCGCTTCCGCCAACTGTTCGAGCGCGTCGCCGGCGAACGCCTCGCCCTTCTCGTCACGGTCCTCGGCCCGGCCGGGATCGGGAAGACGCGCTTCGCCTCCGAGCTCGCCGCCGGGTTGAGCGGGCGGGCGGCCGTGCTCCAGGGACACTGCCTCTCCTACGGCGAGGGCATCACCTTCTGGGCGCTGCAGGAGATCCTCCGCAGCCTTCCGGAGCGGCCCGCGGGGGTCCCCGATCCCGAGCAGGCCCGCTCGACCGAGGAGACCTTCTGGGCCTACCGCAAGCTCTTCGAGGCCCTCGCCGCCGAACAGCCGCTCGTGCTCGTCCTCGAGGATGTCCACTGGGCGGAGCCGACCTTGCTCGAGCTCCTAGAGCACGTGGTCGAGTGGACGCGCGAGGCCCCCATCCTGCTCCTCTGCCTTGCCCGTCCCGAGCTCCTCGACGATCGTCCCGGCTGGCCGGGCGAGCGCCTCGAGCTCGAGCCGCTTCAGGATGAGGAGGTCGATGCGCTCATGTCGGCGCTGACCAAGGATCTCGAGGAGGGCGAGCGCAAGCGGATCGCCGAGGCGGCGCAAGGCAACCCTCTCTTCGCCGAGCAGATGGTCGCGCTCGCCCTCGAGGAGGACGGGCGCGAGGCGGCCGTCCCGCCCACCATCCAGTTGCTTCTCGCCGCCCGCCTCGACCGCCTCGCTGCCGACGAGCGCGCCCTCCTCGAATGCGCGGCCGTCGTCGGCAAGGAGGTCTGGCGGGGCGCACTCCTCGAGCTCTCCTCGCCGGGTACGGAGGTCAGCGCCGTCCTGCAGCGGCTCGTGCGCAAGGGGCTCGTCCGCCCGGAGCGCTCGAGCTTCCCGGGAGAGGACGCCTTCCGCTTCGCGCACCTCCTCGTGCGTGACGCAAGCTACGCGGCCATCCCCAAGGGGCGTCGGGCAGAGCTGCACGAGCGCTTCGCGGGCTGGCTCGAGCAAAGCGAAAACCCGTACGGAGAGACCACCGGCTACCACCTCGAGCAGGCCTACCGCTACCTGACCGAGCTCGGGCCGGTCGGAGACCGCGAGCGGGAACTCGCGTCCCGCGCGGCGGCGAAGCTCACAAAGGCAGGACTCAACGCCGTCCGCCACGGAGACGCGGCTGGGGCCGCGAACCTCCTCTCCCGCGGGCTCGACCTGCTTTCCGAGGACGCACCCGAGCGTGGCGACCTCCTCCTGGCGCTCGGGGACGCCCTCGAGGCCATCGGCGACCCGAGAAGGCCTCCGCCGTATCCGAGGATGCGCTGACGGCCGCCGAGGCAGCCGCTGATCGCGGGCTCGCGTGGGAGGCGACTCTGCAGCGGAGCTGGCTCGAGGCGAGGATCGCACCCGGAGTCCGCTCGAACGAGGAGTATCTGAAGGAGGCCGAGCAGGCGGCCGCGGGCCTCCGAGAATTGGACCAAGAGCGGGGGCTCGCGCGCGCGTGGCGTTCAGTGGCCGCCTTCCTGCTCTGGTCCGGCCGCATTGCCGCGGCTGCCGAGGCCGCCGAGCGGGCGGCGGCGCTCGCACAGCGCGCACGCGAGTGGTACCTGGAGCGTGACAGCCTTCTCTGGCTTGGCTTTTCGATTTGCGGCGGACCCGCGCCCGCCCCGGAAGCCATTCGCCGCTGCGAGGGGATCCTCGCCGGCACAGCCGACCTCGACGTTCGTTGCAGCATGCGCCACTTCCTGAGCAGTCTCCACGCGATGCTTGGTCATGCCGACGAGGCCCGGCGCCTGCACGAGCTCGCACTCGCCGATGCAGAGGATCTCGGGCTCAAGCCTGGTATCGCAGCGATCGAGAACATCTACTTCGCCTTGGAGGCCACGTTCACGCCCGCCGAAGCCGAACGCTGCCGGCGACGCTCGCTCGCACTCTGGCAGGAGATGGGAGAGGACGGCATAGCTTCGACCGCCGCCGCGAAACTGGCCCGCACGCTCTGTGCGCAGGGCCGCTTCGACGAGGCCGAGCGCTACCTGGCGCTCGCCGAGAATTTGGCCGCCCCCGACGACTACGAGTCGCAGTCAGTCGGGCGCGCGGCCCGCGCGCGGGTGTTGGCGCAGAGGGAGGGGCACGACCAGGCTGAAGCGGTCGGTCGCGAGGCGGTAGCGATCGCCGACCGGACAGACGACCTTGACCTGAGAGGCTGGCTCCGGACCGACCTCGCCGAGGTGCTCGAGCTTGCGGGGAAGACAGCCGAGGCGTGCTCGGTTCTGGAGGCGGCCGTGGGTCTCGCCGAGGCGAAGGAGGAGGTTGTCCTCGCTGAGAAGGCCCGCGCGCGCCTTGCCGAGCTTCAGGCGTCAGCGCCTCGTCCATAGCCCAATGGCCAAAGCCGGTTCCGTAATATCGGGCGCCCCGTCGGACATCTACGGTCAGATGAACCCATCTGAGCAGCGTCGCCTGGCCACGGCTGGAAAACGGAATGCACTCTTGACCGCACGTAAAGACGTGGAGGCGAAGTTCGACGCCTGCTTTCGCGCTCACTATGCAGAGGTATTGGCCTATGCGCTGCGGCGCCTCGGTGAGCGGGGCGCTGCCGAGGACGTGGCCGCCCAGACCTTCGCCGTCGCCTGGCGCCGCCTAGACGCCCTGCCGGCCGATCCGCTTCCGTGGCTCCTCGGCGTCGCCCGCCACGTGATCCAAAACGAGGCTCGTTCAGCGCGGCGACGATCGCGGCTCCTCGCACGCATTACCGGCCAGCACCGAGCGCTGGCTGCTCCTGCCGATCCCGCCGATTCGGTGCCCGAGCGCTCGGCCATCCTCGCCGCCTTTGGCCACCTCAGCGAAGGCGACCGCGAGGTCCTGCGCCTCGGGGCCTGGGAGGGGCTGGACGCTCGCCGGGCAGCTGCCGCGCTCGACTGCACACGGGGCGCGTACGCGCTCCGCTTGCACCGGGCGCGGCGTCGGCTAGCGAAAGAACTGGCCGCGTCCGGACATGTTGGCGATGAGGACGAACCGGCTCTTCTGACCGAGATGGCGCGAGAGGAGACAGGATGAACGAGAGGACCAACCATGAAGGCCGCGCCTTCACGTTGCTGCGGTCCGCGAACCCGGTCAAGGCAGAGGACGTACGACGAGAACTGGACGAGGAGAGGCTCGCCGCGGCCCGGGCTCATGCCTACGCGACGCTCGAAAAGCCTCAGCCCGTAGTCGAGCGCCTTGCCGCGGCCCACTCGCCCAGGGCCGCCCGTCGCGTGGGGCTCCTGGGCGTAGCGGCCGCCGCGGGCGCGGCCGTGATGGTGGCCCTGACGGGACTCGTACCCGTGCTCCCCGGTGGTGGTGAACCCGCGACAGCCCTGCGTGTACTCAACGCTGCCGCCAGTATCGCGGCAGCTCAGCCCGCGACTGCGCCGGGACCAGGCGAATACACATATGTGAAGCAACAATGGGGCATTGTCGGCGGGCCAGGCGGAACGGTGGAGTGGTGGATTGCCTCGGACGGCTCCGGGCGGATGCACCGGAGCGGCGCACACACGATCGGGGTCTGGGTCATGACCCAGGAAGGCGGCCGCGGGGAGCGCCGCGTTTTCGTAGAGGGCCACGATCGCACGGCCCACGATGCCACCTTTGGCCCCGGGCGCTTCGCCGAGTTCTACGAGAAGGTCAATCCGGGCGTGTTGGACGGTCGCATCGACGGGCTACCATCCGATCCTAAGGCGCTGGAGGTCCTGCTCCGCCGCAAGCTGCGCGAGGCGCTCGACTTCAACCCCGATCCGGCCACCCAGAGCCTCCAGATGCTACAAGTGCTCGAGGAGGTCCTCGCCAATCCCCTTGCCCCGCCCAAGCTCCGCGGCGCTGTCTACGACATCGCAGCGGGCCTGGAAGGTGTGGAGATCAAGGAGCGCGTGACGGACCCCGTCGGGAGGGCAGCGACGGCGATTGCCCTCTGTTCCGCCGCAATCCCCGCGCGCTACGAGGTCTTCTTCGATCCCGCCACGTCGGCCACGCTCGGGACGCGAGAGGTCAATTCCGTCCCGTGCAACGACGTGAGCTCACGCGGCTCCGGGCTCGGCGGCTACAGCGTCTACCTCGAACAAGCAACGGTCGACTCGATCCACAAGCGACCCTGAGGAGGCGTATCCAGTTCGACGCGGCCACGAACGAGCGACACGTCGACGTCAGGGTTTGCTTCCGAGCAGCTGCGCTGTGACAGCGCGGAGCAGCTTGCGGGAGGGCGCTGGCCGTTGTCGAGTGCGGTAGGCACGGCAGGACCCTAGGGCGATCGTGCGATCATGGGCGCTGTGCAGAGGTTCACCGTTACGATCGAGGCGCCGAACTGGAAAGATGTCCAAGAGGTCGAGCTGCCCCAGCTCCCCGGCGAAGGCGATGCGATCGAGACCAGGTATGGGACCTGCATCGTGACTCAAGCCGAACCCTCGTCAGACGGCGGCCAATACGCCGGCAAGATCGTTTGCCACTTTCCCTAGCGAACGGAGAAGTGGCTGGCGTGGCCAGAGTGGAAATCGGAGGCAGGCGGCAAGGTCAGGAAGTGTGGGCGAGGTGGATAGATGGGCACGTGCAAGGCGACCGGGAGTTCCTCAGGGTCGCCGGCCTCGATCCCGGTACGCGCTTTGAGGATCCGCACGCGTTCGTGGAACTCATTCAGGGGCTCCTAGACCAGGGAACGGCCAACGTCGTCCTCGACGTACCGCCGAGGCCAGCGTGACCAGTAGAAACTCTCGGTACTCTCGGTAGAAAGAGCGGCCCAACCGCTTGTTGAGCCGTTTGTCGTAGAGATCCTTGACTACCGGAACGAGGCATCACTGCTGCTTGCCCGCTTCCCAGTAGAACTCCTCCCGGGCAAGTACGGGAGTTCCGTCGAGAAGCGGTGCCCAGGTGCTGAACGCGGCCGAGCGGGTGGGGTCGTTGACGAGGTCGCGGACAAGTCCTTCGATGCCCCGGCCTTCGAACACGAAGACCACGGTTTCCTCGGCGAGGAACACGCTGTGCCGCCGAAAGCCAGCCAACCCGAGCCCATAAGGCGCGCCCTTGGCGAGGATCTGAGCTGCTCGCTCGCGCGAGCCTGGCAGGAGCCTGGCAACGACGGCGAGGCGCTCATTCGCGCCATGATCATCAATGCCCGACGTTCCCCGCTTCCCACCGAGCAGCCGTGCTTTCAAGGCCCGGAGTAGCCGATGCGGTGAGCGCTGCGTGTTATCGAGCGCGGTGGACATTTCCCGCAAGAGACCAGTCAGCGAACTGTCTGCACCGGCACCTCGAAAAACTCGACGGACGCTCGCCGTTCCGTTCCGCCGGGATTCATAGCGTTCAGGGCCTCGTCGCCTCGCCGCATTGCCTCCTCGCTTTCGAAGAGCGTGACACCGAGACCTTTGCCGGTTTCCCTGTTGACGAGCATCAGCATCTTGGCGCCCTCGAGGCCGGCCGGGGTGTCTTTCGATTCGACCCCGGCCCGAACCATGTTGATGGCGTCGTCGACACGGGATGGGTCGCCTTCGAACGTGGCAACACGTGCGTACACAACTCCTCCTTCGTAGTCGGGGACGGGAGCAGCTTACGTTCGAGCGTCGCTCTACGCCGGCGACCACGACACACGCACCTCGCCGGCTCGCTCGAGCCTGCGTCCTCGGCTCAGGCGGCTCCTTGACCGAGCGTCGAGGGAGCGGTATCCCCTGGTTGTCAAGGCAGAGAGCCGCCCGCATCCGAGCCACAGCCGCGTCGCCCTCGCGGGGCGCACTGGGGATCGCTCTCGTTTTTGCCTTCCTATTTCTTCCAGGTCAGCCACATCCGGACGCACGAGCCCAAGTCAGCACGCGGCCGAATGTGCTGGTCGTTCTCACCGACGACCAGATGATTGGCGCGTTGGGCCGTGGGATGCCCTATCTCAGCAGCGAGCCCGGTGCCCATTGGGTGAGCTTCACGAATGCGTTCGTCCACTACCCACTTTGCTGCCCCTCCCGCGTGACGATCCTTTCCGGGCTCTACGCGCATCACCACGGCGTGAAGAGCAACAGCGGCGGCAGCGATTCAACGATTCCTCCACGCTGGCCACGTGGCTCGACCAGACCGGCTACGAGACCGCGCTCATCGGGAAATACCTCAACGACTATCCGTTCAGCGATCGACCGGACAACTACATACCACCCGGCTGGGACCGCTGGTTCGCGTTCCGCACACAGGCGTATTACGACTACCAACTGAACGAGAACGGCACCTGGGTCTCGTACGGCTCGACGGCTGCTGACTACTCGACCGACGTGCTGGCCGGCAAGGCGCAAGCATTTCTGCCCAGCGCCACGGAGCCGTTCTTTCTCTACTTCAGCACCCCAGGCTCCCCATCGACCGTTTACACCGGCTCCCGGCACAAGGGCAGGCTTGCAGGGGTGCCCATCACGCGCACCCCGAACTTCAACGAAGCGGACGTCTCCGACAAGCCGACCTGGGTGCGGAACCTCCCGCTCTTCACCGCGTCCGAGGAGAACGGCCTCGACAGTGGGCAGAGAACCGCTTCCGAAACCCTGTTTGCGGTGGACGAGGCGATCAAGACCTTCATGGACACGTTGTCGGCGCGCGGGATCCTCGACAACACGGTCATCATTTTCATGACGGACAACGGCCTGAGCTACGGCCATCATCGTTGGGCCAAGGAGAAGCGGTGTGTTTACGAGGAATGCGTCAGCACGCCGCTCATGATTCGTTATCCATGGACCGAGGCGCGCACAGAGTCGAGGTTGTCGTTGAACACAGACATCGCTCCGACGATCGCGGAGCTTGCCGGTGTCTCGATGCCCTATCGCCCGGACGGCTTCAGCTTGGTTCCGCGGCTTACGAATTCGGCGACCGACTGGAGATCGAGCGTGCTCCTCGAGTACCAGGAATCGGGGCAGACACCGTCGATGTTCTGGGCTGTTCGCACCGATAGTTGGAAGTACTCCGAGCTGGCGACCGGCAAGCGCGAGCTCCACGACCTTGCTGCGGACCCCTTTGAGCTCACGAACGTCGCGGTCGAGCCGGCGTATGCCGAAATTCAGGCGTTGCTGGCGGCCGAGCTCGAGCGACTGAAGAGCGAGGGCGGCCCACCGCCTCCCGCGAACCGGCCCCCGGTGGCGGGGGACGATTTCTTCGCCACCATGCAGGACACGACGCTCAGCGTGGCCGTGCCAGGCGTGTTGGCAAACGACAGCGACGCGGACGGGAACCCGTTGAGCGCGAGCAAGATCTCCGATCCCTCCCACGGAACCGTGACCCTGGACGCGAACGGCTCGTTCACCTATACGCCCGCCGCGGGCTTCAACGGCACGGACAGCTTCAGCTACCGGGCAAGCGACGGCACCGCGCAGAGCAACACGGCGACAGTCACGATCACCATCAGCGCAAGCGGCGGCGGTTCGAGCCTGATCCTCGCCCCAAGCGACGACGCGACCGTCAAGCAGGCCTTCCCCACCTCCGTCTTCAACGACGCGAGCCTGATCGTGCGCAAGAGCTCGAACAGCGTCCACAGCTACCTCAAGTTCACGGTCACCGGGCTCGCCGGCGCTCCCAGCGCGGCGAAGCTCCGCCTCCTCGTCACCGACCCGAGCCCCAATGCCGGGCCCATTTACACCGCCTCCAACACCATCCCCAGCGGCACCGCCTGGAGCGAGAGCACGGTCACCTGGAACACGAAGCCCGCGATCGGGACGACCGTCCTTTCGAGCCTCGGCGCCGTCAGCACGGGTAGCTGGGTCGAGTACGACCTGAAGAACAGCATCACCGGCAACGGCACCTACAGCTTCGCCCTCACCGGCGGCTCCAGCGACCACGCCTGGTTCTCCAGCTCCGAGGGAGCCAACCTTCCTCAGCTGGTGGTGACCCCCTGACGCGAGGAAATGGAGCTAGCCGGACTAGAACCGGCGAAACCCTGGCTAGGTGCGATCCAGCCGCTCCTCAAACGGAAAGGGAATACGTTGCAGCGCTTTTCGCGAGAGCGCCTGGAGCGCCGCAACATCCCCCCGCAACGCTTTGACTCCGTCTTTGCGGAAGGAAGAGCCTTAGGTGCTACTCGCGAAACCAGTCGATGATGCTTCGTCGCTCCGTGAAGTACCCGGTGGGAAACTCGCACGGCGGCTCCTTCGCTGGTGCGTTCCCCTCCTCGACTGTGCCGCGCGCGCCGGGCGGGACGAGAAAGGCGAAGCGCGCCACCCCGGCGGCGTTGTAGGCGGGGATGATGTGCTTATCCCGCCAGGCGCCGACGCCCTCGCCCATCGAGTGCCGGAACTTCGTAACGTCCACGAGCAGGTAGGGCGTCGAGTGCTCGCCCGCGAGCTCGGCGTAGCGGTGCATCGAACGCTTGAAGTCGTCGTCGGACATGTTTGCAGACGCTTCGAGCCACTCGAGCTCGAGAATCCGGTCCTCTTGGTAGTGCCTAATCACCCCGTACTCGTCGCGGTTCAGCTCCGTCGCCACAATTCGTCCTCCTTGCCGTCGTCGGCGACACCCCCGTGATCGCCGCCCTCCACAAACCTCCGAAACCGGTTACCCAGGAGCTCGGCCCACCCGCCGGCGAACGCTTCCACGACATCCGGGGAGACGTCTCCGATGCCGCGGTGCGCGAAGCTCAGTCTCGTGCCTTCCGGGTCGTCCTCGAGTCGGAACTCGGCGACGCCGAACACCACGCCCAGGTGGAGCGGGCCCGTCAGCTCGAGCAGGCGCTCGGGCTCCACAGCGGTGACGGTCGCGAGCAGCTTGCCGCCGCGTGTCCCCCACTTCTCCCTGAACGGCCCACCGAGCCTCGGATCAAGCTCGAGCCCAGTTGCGCGATTCGTCAAATACGGCGGCCCCCACCAGGAGGAAACCTCCTTGGTGAGTGAACGAAAGACGTCCCGCCGTTTCGCGTTGAGCGTCAGCTCCTGCGCGATGTCGATCGCCAGAGTCACGTCAGAGGGCCTTCGCTCGACGTGCTCCGCTAGCGTCAGAAGCGTGCGCGCCCACGCACCCGGAAGCTGCCCGACCCACCGCTCCTCGATCCCGACCAGTGGTAGCGCATTGATGTAGTGCCGGCGCTCGCGTCCACGCTTCCGGCTCACAACGAGTCCGGCCTCGGCGAGCACCGAGAGATGGCGCATTACGGCGATCCTCGAGATCTCGAACGCCGCGGCCACCTGGCCGGTAGTGGACGGCCCGGCTCTCAGAAGGTCGAGGATGCGCCTGCGGGACGGATCCGACAAGGCCCTCCACACGAGCGCCGTACCGAAGCCCTCGTCCATACAACATGTAACCCTAGCATTACATATTGACGGATTCACGGTCAAGCGTGATCCGCGTGCGTCCTGTGTGGTGCCCACCGCCGCGGCGGCTAGATATGGGACCACAGGCCTGTGAAACGCGCCCCTCCCCGAGGAGCGCCACGTCCGAGCGAGCTGCCGGCCGCTTTATGCCGATCTGCGATTGACCCTGGGTCTGCGTAGCGCGCGGGCGGCCGCCTTCTCGTAGTCGTCGAAGGCGAGCGGTCGGTCCTCGTACACCGCGCCCCTGCTGTCCTCGTCGGTCATGATCTCGGCGACGGTGCGGGCGTCGGGCTCGATGTCGAACGCGCGGCACATGTCGATCGTGCGCTCGACGCGTCGACGGATGGCGAGGTCATCCATCGGCTTCTCCTCCGGTCGGGGGCGCGCACATCCTCTACCTCCTCGCGTGCGCTGTCCAGGGGGACAACAGGATCCACTGCGAGTAAAAGAAAAAGGCCGCCCGGTGAGACTCCGCAAGGACGGCCCTTTTGCCGCATCCCTCTCCGCTTCCAGTAATGCCCTCGGCGGGTCCATAAGAAACGGCCAGCCCGCTGAGACTGGCCGTTCCCGCCGTCGGGTCCGTGACTGGTGGGACGGACCCTCGCTCCAACGCGCCCATCCTACGAGCGCGGCTGCGTTACTCCAAACCCTTAGGTGGGCGAGTCTGCGCGTCCCTCGCTGACGATCCGCGCATAAGAGCCGGGATGCATCGCCTGCCACGTCTTGAGGTAAATGTCGATCTCTCGCTGCGCCTGCTCGGCGCTCGGTGCGCGGGGCATGGCGACATCAAGGGTCGCCTCACCCACCTTCCGCACGCGACATTCAGCCGCTTCAAGAAAGTCCGTGAGGTCGCCCAGCAGAACCGCGTCAGAGATTCGTACCCGCATGGCCGCAAGAACGCCTGGTGCGGTTATCGCCACATCTCTTCCTTTCCCGCAGACCAGGACGAGGTAACCGCGGACTTATTTCGTCAAACCCTCCTCGGGACCAAGGGTTGCAGTTCGCTCATCAGTGTCAAGTTTGAAGCCTTCCGCACATCTATCCGCGTGACGAGGGAAGCCAGACGCCCGCGCAAAGGGAGCGCCTCCGGCAGAGGCGCTCCCCCCACGCTTCGATGCTTCGCGGGCTTAGGAGGCCGGCGTGAAGAACCCGGTGACGGTTCCGAAGAGATGGAAGCTGCCCTCCGGGAACGTCTGCGTGAAGTCGATGCTGCAGGTCGTCACGTCCCCGTGCACGTTGTGCTTGGCGGACGTATCCGTCTCACTCTCCGTCGGGCCGCCCGTGGGCGTGAATTCGAAGGTGAGATCAAACGCCTCGGGGATGAACATCGACGTGCTTCCGACCACGTGAGCAGGCGTGAACTCGCCGTTGCCGTTCACGACGACCTCATAAGCCTGCCCGTTGTCGCAGCTCGCAGGAATCACCTGGGCGTTCTTCGCGTTGCTCGGATCCGCGAGGGCGCCCTGGGCGAGCGCTAGCGCTCCGATCATTGCGATGGCAATGATGATGCCGCAGTGTTTCAGCAAGAGAACCACTCCCCTAAGTAGGAATCTCGGCCGCAGGCGAGGGTAGTCCGCCCTGCCCTCGACGTCAAAGGGGAACCGACTGCGCCGCTTGGCCGCTTGGCCCTTTTGTCCGAGGCCCCGGCCAGTCGGTGCGCTCGGAATGGCGAGCGCGTCAGTCCTCTCGAAGCACCTCAACGGGGGCGTCCGGGTGAAGTGCCTCCCAGACGCGCAGGTACAGATCGAGCTCCAGGCGCCCCTGGCGGTCGTCGAGCACGTTGAGAATGGCGACCTCGACGACGTCATCCTCGACTAGCTCCGCCTGCGAGTCGCGCTTGCGAAAAAAGAAGAGCAGGTCGTCGACGAGCGCAGGGTCGCTCAGTCGCAGTCGTACCGTGAGGTGCCGCACGTCCTCCATCCTGGGCGCGCTCGCCGCGAGCGCTCCTAACCTCACGATCGAGGATCGGTGGCGGGCTGTCATCCCTCGAACGGTCAACTCGATCTGTCGCGAGGTCCCGCGCGTCTCCGGCCGCTATCGACGCGGCTCTATGCATTCACCAGGGCCTGTTCCAGGTCCGCGAGCGAACCTTCCTTGGCGCTGGGTACGGTTCGAGCTTGGCAACGGACGCGCAGGTTCTTGACATCGCCGGGCGCCGGATCGCGGTTACGAACCCGGACAAGGTCTTCTTCCCGGAGCGCGGGGAGACGAAGCTCGACCTGATCCGGTATTACCTCGCTGTCGCAGAGCCGTTGCTGCGCGCCGCGGGCGGGCGGCCTACCCTCATGCAGCGGTTCCCCCACGGCGCGCAAGGCGGCTCGTTCTTCCAGAAGCGCGTTCCCAACAGTGCGCCGGAGTGGTTGCAGACGACGATCGTCAGTACGCCGAATGGAACGACCTCCCGTGCGCTGGTGCTCGTCGATATGGCCCACGTCGTCTGGGCGGTGAACCTCGCGTGCCTCGGGTTTCACGTTTGGCCTTATCAGCGAGACCGCCCGGAGGCGGCTGACGAGCTACGCCTCGACCTCGACCCGCAGCCCGGCGTCGGGTTCGACAGGTGCGCGCGGCCGCGAGCGAGGTCCACGGATTGCTGGACGAGCTCGGAATCGTCGGTTACCCGAAGACCACAGGAAACCGTGGTCTCCACGTCTACGTCCGGCTTGAGCCGCGATGGGATTCCTACCAAGTGCGGGCCGCAGCAGTTGCAGCCGCCCGCGAGCTCGAGCGCCGCCGCCCAGAGCTGATCACATCGGCATGGTGGAAAGAGGAGCGGGGCCGCCGCATCTTCATCGACTACAACCAGAACGCCCCACACAAGACCGTCTTCGGTGCCTGGTCGGTGCGCGCCCGTCCCGGCGCCCAGGTCTCGACACCGGTTACCTGGGACGAGATCGACACACTGCATCCCGACGACCTGACGATTGCGAGCGTCCCCGAGCGACACGCCGCGCGCGGTGACCCGTGGGGGCAAATGGGCGAGCGGCCCCAGTCGCTCGAGCCGCTGCTCGAACTCCATGAGCGTGACCGGGCCACGGGTCTCAAGGACGCTCCGTGGCCCCCTGTCTACCCGAAACAGCCTGATGAACCTCCCCGGGTCGCCCCCAGCCGGGCGCGTCAGGACGCTACGTAACCCGCTGAAGGAGTGTTTTCACCCGACGTCGGGACCCTGGAACGCAGGGCGTCCGCATGCCAGCAGGCAAACGCTTGTTGATCGTCCAAGTGTTGGGGCAGCTCGAGCCGCTATCCGAAGGTGGCGGGCGTGTCGATTTCGCGGTCGCTCGTTCGACAAGTAGTAGGTAGTAGGTAGTAGGTAAAACCAACTAACCAAGGAGCAAGGCAATGAGAGTCATGGTGCTGGTCAAGGCGAGCCCGGAGTCCGAGGCGGGGGAGATGCCCTCGACCGAGGTTCTGGCGGAGATGGGCAAGTACAACGAGGAGCTGGTAAAGGCAGGCGTCATGCTTGCTGGTGAGGGCATCGCCCCCACCGCGCGCGGGAAGCGGGTCCAGTTCAACGGTCCGACCGAGCGACGCGTCATCGACGGGCCGTTCACCGAGACGAAGGAGCTAATCGCCGGTTACTGGCTTTGGCAAGTCAAGTCGATGGACGAGGCCGTTGAATGGCTGAAGCGCGCACCGTTCCAGGAGGGCGTGATCGAGATCCGGCCGGTTCTCGAAGAAGAGGACTTCGGCGAGGAGTTCACTCCGGAGCTGCGCGACCAGGAGCGGCGCATCCGCGAGCAGACGGAGCAGAACAAGTAGGGCCGTGCCCGAGGCCGACGTCAAGCGCACGATCGACGCAATCTGGCGTATCGAGTCCGCGAGGCTTATCGCCGGGCTGGCGCGGATCGTGCGCGACGTCGGACTCGCCGAGGACCTGGCCCAAGAGGCATTTGTGGCCGCGCTCGAGCAGTGGCCCGAATCCGGCGTCCCGGAGCGGCCCGGCGCCTGGCTCATGGCCACCGCTAAACACCGCGCCTTCGACAGGCTGCGGAGGGCAAGGCTGCACGAACGCAAGATGGCGGACCTCCTGCGCGAGCTCGAGCGAAGCTGCGCATCGAACCCGGCCGATCCGGCGGCGGACACCATCGACGACGATCTGCTGCGGCTGATATTCATGACGTGCCATCCCGTTCTCTCGGCCGATGCTCGGGTGGCGCTGACGCTGCGGCTCCTCGGCGGGCTGACCACTGCTGAGATCGCACGGGCCTATCTCGTCGCCGAATCGACTATCGCCCAACGGATCGTGCGCGGCAAAAAGACGCTGACCGCGGCGCACGTGCCGTTCCAGGTGCCGAACAACGACGAGCTGCCGGAGCGACTCGGATCGGTTCTCGAGGCCATCTACCTCATCTTCAACGAGGGCTATTCGCCGACGGCGGGCGACTCGTGGGTGCGGACCGAGCTCCTGGAGGAGGCGCTTCGACTTGGCCGCATCCTGGCCGGACTGATGCCGCAGGAATCGGAGGTTCACGGCCTCGTCGCGCTCATGGAGCTCCAGGCGTCGCGGTCGCGCGCGCGGGTCGGGCCGCGGGGTGAGCCGGTACTGCTGAACGACCAGGACCGCTCGCGGTGGGACTACGTCCTCGTGACACGAGGTCTTGCCGCTCTCGACCGAGCCACGACCCTGAAGGCCCCACTCGAGCCGTACACGCTGCAGGCAGCGATCGCCGCCTGTCACGCGCGTGCCCGCGCCCCGGACGACACCGACTGGAAACAAATCGTCGCTCTCTACGACGCGCTGGCGCAGGTCATGCCCTCGCCCGTGGTCGAGTTGAATCGCGCAGTGGCCGTGTCCATGGCCTTCGGCCCCGAGGCTGGACTCGAGCTCGTCGACGCACTCGCTGACGAGTCGGCGCTGCGGGATTACCACCTTCTACCTAGCGTCCGCGGCGATCTGCTCGCGAAGCTGGGGCGCAGCCGAGAGGCACGTCGCGAGTTCGATCAGGCGGCAGCGCTGGCGACCAACGTGCAAGTGCGCAAGCTGCTTCGCGAGCGTGCCAGCCGTGCCGTCCGAGAGAAGACGGGACTCTGAGCAATCCACGAAAGGCGTTCCGATGACGAAGGTTCTCGCAGGGATCACGATGTCCGTCGATGGGTACATCACCGGGCCCAATGATGGCCCGGGGAAGGATTTCGCGGCCCAAGCGGCTGAACTTGTGTCAAAACGTGTCATCCAAGCGAGCGCCGGTGAATTTGGCCAAGCTCAGAAAGGACGAAAAAGGTCCGATTTACTGAGCCCTTTCCTGATGGAGCTAGCCGGACTCGAACCGGCGACCTCCTGGGTGCGATCCAGCTGCTCTTCTGGGCGAGAACTGCGGGATTTGCAGCGCGGTTCGGGAGAGCACCTGGAGTGCGCAACATCTCCCGCAACTCTTCTGCATGCGACTTGCAGAGCGATCGTTGCTTGTGCCGACAACGCGCTAGGGCAGGTGAAACCACGCATTCGATCCCGAGAGGCGCCCTACGCGTCCATCCGCAGGTAGGCGAGTACGGCGAGTACGCGGCGGTGCGAGTCGGGGTTCGTGTTGAGGTGGAGCTTGAGAAAGACCTGCTTTACGTGTGCCTCGACGGTTCGCTCGGTCACGAAGAGGCGTCCGGCGATCGCCTTGTTCGAGAGGCCTTCCGCGAGAAGCCCTAGAACTTCTCGCTCGCGCTCGGTCAGGTCGGTGAGCGGGTCTTCTCGGCGGCGGCGACCGACGAGGCGTGAGACGATCGTCGGATCGATCACGGTCTCGCCGTCGGTGATGCGGCGAAGGGCATCGACGAGGATCGCGACATCGAAGACTCGCTCCTTGAGCAGGTAGCCGACCCTCTCGGGGTGTTCCTCCAGCAGACGCATGGCGTAATTCGGCTCGACGTATTGCGAGAGGACGAGTACTCCGATGGCAGGGTGCTCCGCTCGGATTGCCTGGGCGGCGACGAGGCCCTCGTCCGTGTGCGTGGGCGGCATCCGGATGTCGACGATCGCCGCGTCGGGCCGTGCGAGACGCACGTGGCGGAGCAGCCCCTCGGCGTCCTCGGCCTCGGCGACGACATCGATGTCTGCGTCCCGCAGAAGACGGACGATTCCCTGCCGGGTGAGCATGACGTCGTCCGCGACGACTACGCGCATGGGATCTCCGCTCGTAGCGTCGTCGGCTCGACCTCGAGGCGGCCGCCGATCGCGCCGACCCGATCGGCCAGGTGGATCATCCTGGAGGTGCGCTCCGAGCCGTCGTCCTGCACGCTGACCACGAGTCGCTCATCGTGGCGGGGAGCGCTGACGATGGCGTAGCTCGCGCCTCTTCGCGCCGCGTCGTCGATCGCCTCGGCGACGACGAAGTAGGCCGCCGTCTCGACCACGGCTGGGTACCGCTCTCGGGCCGTCTCGCCGGTCTCGACCGCAAGCGGTGCCGCCTCGGCGAGTGTCCCCAGCGCGGCGGCGAGGCCGGCCTCGGTCAGAATCGCCGGGTGGATGCCGTGGGCAAGCTCGCGGAGCTCGCCCAGCGCGGCCTGGGCATCGCCGGTCGCCTCCGCGAGGAGCGAAGCGGTCTCGACGTCGCCCTCGGCCTCTGCACCTGCACGTGCGACCCGGAGATCGTATGAGAGGGCGAGCAGGCGCTGCTGGGCGCCGTCATGGAGGTCGCGCTCGAGCCGGCGCCGCTGCGCGTCTCCCGTGTCGACTATGCGCGCGCGAGATACGCGGAGGTCGTGGAGCTGCGCCAGGACTTCCACTCGCAGGCGTTCGTTCTCGAGCGCCAGCCGAACGGCGGCACCGATCTCCTGCTCGAGCTCGGCTACTCCCGCGGCGTGCGTGACGAGGGCGACTCGCCGGCCGTCCCGAACGAGCGGGGTGACCGCGCGCCCCGATTCGGCCACGGGCTCTTCGACCGGGCGTCCGCCACCGTCGACGTAGCGCCGCGACGCCGGTAGCCAGTAAGCGATTCGAAGCTCAGGATCGCCGATCGCTCTGCCGAGCGCCGACTCCAGTGTGCCGGGCGGCGGCGCCTCGCCGAGCTCGGCGACGATCCGGGCCACGGAGCGCCTCTGTATGCGGCCTCGAAGGACGGTCCACGCGAGACCGAAAGCGAGCAAGACGACCGCCGCGCAGCCGGCGGCGAAGATGGAAAGGAACACCGGGTCGCCCGGGTCCTCGAGCGGCGTGTGCTCGAGGGCGACGGAATGCGCGGCCGTTGCGGCTGCGAGCGCGATCCCGCCGGCGAGGACCGGCGACAGCGTCCGGCGGGCTGCGGCGCTCGCCACGGCGAGCCGCCAGATGCAGACCGTCGCCAGCGCCCCCGCGGCTGCGGCCGCGAACCAGATGTCGGCCTCCTGAATCCCACGGGCGATCCGCGGAAGCGAGCGGACCAGAAGGACGTTGTCCGTGCAGTTGTCCCAGCAGTTCGGGTCGAAGAAGGGATCGCGGAGCAGCGCACGGCCGAGCGCGGAGAGGGCAGCTTCGAGGTAGACGGCGACGACGACTGCGCGCACGCCTTGCGACGGCAGCCGGCCGCTCGGGTAGGCGAGGATGAGGTGAAGGAGAAGTGGAAAGACGAAGCCGGCCGCGAGCGTGCCGAGGCTCAGGACGAGCGACGGCCCGCCCTTCCACCCGGCCCAGAACGGCGCGAACCAGAAAAGACCTGCCAGCAGAGCCAGGTCGCCGATCCGCCCGGCCGGCCGCGTGAAGGACGTGACGAGGCCAGCCGCCACGAGCGCAAGACCGGCGAGGACGGCCAGGGCGGCGGCGAGGCCGGAGCGCCCGGCGTAGGTCGTGAGCTCACCTGGGCCGCGCGCAACGGCGAGCGCACCCAGGCCGTAGGCGAGCGCGACTGCCCCGGCGGCGAGCCGAGCGAGGTTCGCCGGGCGGACGCGGACGCGCGCCACCGCCCGATTGTGGCACCTTTCACGACGGGCACATTGGTGCTGGCCACAGTCCTGCTTTCGGGCCAGCCACGATGTCCCCGGGCTCTGCCCGTCCATAGCGTGGTCTCGATCGTCGCTGAAAGGAGTGAGACCATGGACGGGATGAGAAATCGAAGCCGGCTCGCGGCTCTCGTTCTCGCCGCAATCGTGGCGTTTGCCGCGGCGGGCTGCGGCGGTGGCGGTGCCGGCGACGACAAGGCCGGCGGCTCGGGCGAGCCGGTCGTGTTGCGACTGGCCAACACCAATGGCCAGATCGACTTCACGCCCGCCGTTGAATACTTCGTCAAGCGGGTCCAGGAGCTCTCCGGCGGCGACCTCCGCATCGAGTCCGTGGATGAATGGGGGGACTTCGCCTCGGACGCTGAGCAGCAGGTCGTGAAGGATGTCTCCGCCGGCGAGATCGACCTCGGCTGGGTTGGGACACGCGTGTTCGACACGCTCGACGTCAAGAGCTTCCAGGCGCTCACCGCGCCCATGCTGGTCGACAGCTATGCGCTCGAGAACGCCGTGATCGGGAGCGGAATCACGGACGAGATGATGCAAGGGCTGGACGATCTCGGCGTTGCCGGGCTCGGGGTCCTCCCCGACGGCCTCCGCAAGCCGATCGGCGTCAGCCGGCCTATCCTCGGCCTGGCGGACTGGAGGGGGATCACCTTCGGCACCTCGAAGTCGTACGGCCAGGCTGAAGCGATCCGAGCACTCAGGGCCACGCCCGCGCAGGTCTTCAAGACGGCGCGCGAGGAGGGGCTCAAGAACGGGACGATCCAGGGATTCGAGACGAGTATCTGGGTGCACCAGAACAACCCCGCGCTGCCGCCTCTCGCTCCCTACGTGACCTCCAACGTGACCTTGTGGCCGCAGATGGATCTTCTCCTCGCCAACCCGGCGCGTCTCGAAGGACTGACCGCCGAGCAGCGCGGGTGGCTGGAGGAAGCCGCCCGAGACGCGGCGGCCCGTTCAGCCGCCCTCTCCGACATGGAAGCCCAGGCCCTCGTCGACTCCTGTTTCGCAGGGGCGCGCTTCGCGGAAGCCTCCGGCACCGATCTCGCGGCGCTCGAAGCGGCTTTCGCCCCCGTGTACGCGAACCTCCAGCAGGACCCGGAGACGAAGGCGTTCATCGAACGGATCCAGGCCCTCAAGGAATCCACCTCACCGGAACCGGAGCTCGCCATCCCCTCGGACTGCACAGGCACGGCTCCGGAGGAGGCCGCCGGCGACACGGGGACGGCGCCCGCGTACCTGAACGGCACCTACCGCTATGTGATCACGCTGGACGAGGCCCGGACGGCCGGCCAGGCCGGCCCCTACGACGAGTACCCGGCGGTCACCACCGTGACGCTCAAAGACGGTGAGGTTCAGAACGGGTGCTTCGGTGCGGGCGCGACCTACTCGGTCGAGGATGACCGGATCACGTTCGACAGCCCCGAGTATGGCTACACCATGACCTTCACATTCTCTGAGGACAGCCGCGGCAACCTTCACCTGGCGCCCGTCCCGCCAATCGACCCGGGCGACGCGTTCGAGTGCTCGTCCCAGGTCTGGACGAAGATCGACTGATCGACGCGGCCGGCGCTTACACCGTCTCGTCGCCGAGGGGGATCTCGGCCGTGAGACGCGTTCCCCTGCCCGCTGGGCTCTCGACGCGGAGGGTCCCTCCCAGCGCCTCGACCCGGTCGACGAGGCCCCGCAGGCCCGTTCCGCGGGCAGGGTCGGCGCCGCCGAGACCGTCGTCCTCGACCTCGACCCTCACCCGGCCGCCGCCAGTCGTTACGGATACTGAGACCCCCGATGCGGACGCGTGCTTCGCGATGTTCGCGAGCGCCTCCGCGCAGAGGAAGTACACGACTGCCTCGACCTCCGCCGGTAGCTTGGCCGCCGGGGCCACGGCCTCGACCGGTACCGGCGCCTGCTCTGCGAGCGACGCGAGCGCGCCCGCGAGGCCAGCTTCGACGAGGACGCGGGGATGGAGCCCGTGGGCGAGTCGGCGGAGCTCCTCCAGCGTCCGCGCGAGCTGAGCCTCGGTCCGGTCGATCCGCTCCCTGGCAGGGTCGGTGCGGGCGGAGAGGCGTGTCCGGCGAAGTTGCTCGGCAAGCCGCTCCAACCGCTGCTCCGCGCCTTCGTGAAGCCGCCGCTCGAGGCGTCTCCCTTCCTCATCGCCCGCCTCGAGGATCCGCAGCTGCGATGCTCGGAGCTCGGCCACCTGGGCGCGCACCTCGGCTTGGAGCCGCGCGTTCGCGGCCGCGAGCTGGGCCGCGGAGGAGACCGCCTCGCGGAGGCCGGGATCCTCGAGCACGGCCGGGTCGTGGACAAGTGCCGCGACCGGCTGACCTTCGCGCTCAATACGAGTGACCGAGCGCTCGGAGCCCGGGTCGGGAAGAGCAAATGCGCGTCCCTCGGAGTCAACGAACGCAGCAGCGTTCGGGAGCCAGTACCCGACCTCGAGGGTCGGGTCGCCGAGCGCCCGGGCGAGCTCGTCCCGGAGCGTCCCCGACCGGCTCTCGCCGAGCTCGACGACGAGGTCGGTGACCGACGCCCGCTCCCATGCGCGTGAGAGGAGCCCGGCGAGAAGCGCACCCGCCAGGGCGCAGAGCGTCGCCTCGAGCGCGAGAAGCGACGGGTCATTCGCGTCTCCTGCGGGCACCGTCAGGTGGGCCGCCGCACCGCCTGCGAGCACGAGCCCGAGGCCGACCGCAGCCTCGAGCGCCAACAGGCGCGCCCGGCGGGAGGGGCCGACCGCCCGGATGTAGAGGCGGGCGCAGACGGCGACCAGCAGGAAGGCGAGAACGATCGTGGCGATCTCGCTCCGCCAGACCGGAGTCACGAGCGCCGCGGTGTAGCCGACGGCCACGGCGGCCCGGTCGAGGCGCGAGGAGAGCCGCCCGCTCGGGTACGTGACCAGAAGATGGACGAGCGGCCCGCGGTAGACGTAGAGGGCGTGAGCCCCGACCCAGTCCACGGGGGCGACGCCGGTAGTGGCGAAGTTCCCCAAGAACCAGCTGAACCCGGTCGCCGCCATGAGGGCGCCGCTTCGACTCTCGGGGCGCCGTGACCACGCGACCAGCCCGCAGGCGATGAGGGTCCAGCCGGTGACCAGGTCGGGTGCCCAATGGCGCGGGTCGCCCCAGCCGAAGAAGATCCATTCGGCGGCGATGCCGAAGACAGCGCCCGCCGGCCAGAGGAGCAGCCGGATCCATCGCATGCGCGGCTCAGCCCAGGAGGGCCGCGAGCGCCGAGCCCGAGAGCTCCCCTTTCGAGAGGAAGCCCCGCGCGGCCGCCGCCTCGAGTCGAGGGCCGTAGGCGGCAGCCTCGCGGCTCGAGATCAGCACAACCCTGGGCGGATCCGGCCCCGCCGCCAACCGCTCGGCCACGGCGAAGCCGTCTAGGTCGGGGAGCTGAATGTCGAGCAACACGACCTGCGGTCGGAGCCGCTCGACTGCGCCGATCGCCTGATCGCCATCGGCGGCTTCGCCGACGACCGCGAATCCCTCCGCCTCGAGCAGCGCTGAGGCGGACTCCCGGAACTCAGGGTGGTCGTCGACTATCAACACCGTCGGGCGCATAGGCGGATCGTCGCAAAGCTCGCCGCCGGACGCATTGTGGCTAGCCGCAATCCGGCGCGTCCGAATTCTCGGGCCTGCACGGAGCGAAGACTGTGGCCCGCCTCATTTCTCGCGCGCCCGGCCGCTCATAGCCTGGGTCGACGAAGGCAATCAGCGACGAAAGGAGGAACGATGCCCAAGCTCATCGTTCTCGGATTGCTCGCGGGCCTCGCAGCGATCGCGGCGCTGACCGCGATGCCCGCCGCCGGGAAGGTTCCCGGCCCGAACGGCCGGATCGCGTTCACACGATTCGACCCGGCCTCGGGCGGCACGGTGACCTACACCGTGAACCCGGACGGGAGCCATGTGCAACAGCTGTTTTCCCGGGACCATTCGGAGTTTCCCCACTGGTCGCCGGACGGCAGCGAGGTTGCGATCTTCTGCTGCGACGACGGAATGGCCGCCCACATTGTCAACCCCGACACCGGCGGCTTCCGCGAACTCGCTCCTACGGACCCCGAGCTCGAAATCCATTGCGGCTTCGGCTGGTCACCGGACGGGCAACGCCTCGCGTGCGAGACCTTCGGTGTGACCGACCCGACGCGCAACGGCGTCTACACGATCCGCTCCTCCGACGGCGGTGGCCTGACAAGGGTCACCTCCAATCCCGGCGGGGACGATATCCCCGGCGACTACTCGCCCGACGGCAACCGCCTCGTGTTCGTCCGCTCGGACGCAAACGGACCGCTGGGCATCTTCGTGACCAGGCTCAACGGCGGCGGGCTGCGGCAGATCACCCCGCCGGGCATGATCGTCCACGCCGCGAACGGCGGCGGAAGCTGGTCGCCGAGTGGCAACAGGATCCTGTTCGCGGCTCGTTCCGTCGCGGATTACCGTCTTGCGATCTGGGTCGTGAACGTGGACGGTAGCGGCCTCCGCCAGGTGCCGATCAAGCCTGCGTGCGGCGGCGCCTTCTCGGATCCGAAATCGACCTCCTGCTTCTACCCCGGATGGTCGCCCGACGGAAGGAAGATCGTCTTCACGCGCATCAGCGCGAACGGGACGCAGGAGAACATCTACACCGTGAACGCGGACGGCAGCGGCCTCTTCCAGGTGACGAAGTCAGGCGGTGCCAGCCAGGGGGACTGGGGCTCGCATTCGCTGATCCGCTGACACACCCGCGGCAAACCCCGACAATCTCACGCAAACGGAGAGCCCTCCACCGAGGGCTCTCCGCAGCGTGACGATGTTGGCACTCGAGCGGACGGACCGCGGCCCGTCTCCCGTTGCGACCGTCGTCTGCTCGTGCAGGCGACGATGCTCGTCCCTTGAAGAGCGAGTCGTGCTGTAGCCGAGCGGCCATGATGGCAAGTCGTGAGCTCCCGCAACATTCTGTCGTCCCGCGGCTCAGCCGACTTAAGGCGTTGAATCGAAGGCTCGTGTAATTGCAGGAGAAATCGAATCGATCGTCGATCAGCGCTGATGGTCTCTCCACTTCCAGGTGCTCTTCGTATTCACGCTAGAGAACAAAAGACCCGCATATGCAGGTCTTTGATGGAGCTAGCCGGACTCGAACCGGCGACCTCCTGGGTGCGATCTCTGCGCTCTCTCGCCCCAATTTGGCTTGGTCACGAGATTCGGGGCCTGCGAATAAGCTCCCCAACATCTTCCCCAACACGCCGAGACGCGTTCTCCACTAAGACAACACCGCCTCGAGCTGGAGGCGGCTCTCCTTCAGAGACTGCGAGTAGCCAGTCGGTGCGGCGGTGAGCGTGGCGCGGAGGAATCGCAACGCCATTGAATGCCGCCCGTGCCGAGTTGTCGAACCGCGTCGTCCGAGAATGTCGTCTTCCTGGCAAAGAGCGACACGTGAGGGCGGCTGCCCGGGAGGCAGCCGCCCTCAATTGCGTCTAGCCGAGCGGCTGGAAGTAGTGGTTTTGCATGTAACGGGCGACCTTCTTGCCGAGCACCGCTGCCTGCACGTCGGCGGTGCGGAAGTGGATGCCTGCCCAGACGCGGGCATCGATCAGCAAGGGGATCGGATCGGAGAAGCGGTTGAAGTAGCGCCGTTCGCCCGGGAAGCGGCTGCTCGTGATGTAGAAACGCATCTTGTCCGTGCCGAAGAACGCCCGCAGCGCGTGCAAGTTCGAGCTGCCTTGGCACACAGCCCCCGCTGGGTGATCGGGGTAGGGCGGCGTGATGAGCGCCGGCCCGGCGCCCGCGATCGCCGGGTCGAGTGTCGGCACAAAGAGCGGCTGCCAGTTCGGGTCGGCCTCGGTCGCGGGATTGCCGTCGCGATAGGCCTCGTGGATCGCCGTGATCGGCCGCCAGAAGCCCCAGTAGTACTTGTCGTTCCAGCAGTTGATGCCAGCGTCTGCCGCGGTCAGGTCGAGCATCGCAAACAGGCGGGCCGTGTCGGCGAGGTCGAGCTGTCGGCTCGGATCGTCGGCCAGTCTCCGGGCGACCCCGTTCCAGATCGGGGCGGGATGGCTATTCACAAACACGGCGGTGTGGGTCTGCTCCGGCGTCCGCGTCGTGCTGTCGAGGGCGCCGAGCTCCTTGACCTCGTTGAAGTCCTCGGCGTAGGCGGCACTGGCGAGCTCGTTCGGGCCGTCCGTGCGAAACTGGGACGGGCTCTCGAGCAGGAAGGGAAGCCCGTAGGCGATCCAGGGGCTGGGATCGCAGAGCGGACTTCCATCGGCCGCGAGCAGCGGCCGCCAATCGCCCGGATCCGTGCCCCACACGCAGGGAAGAACCTGGCGGCGATCGTGCCCCTGGGCGAGCATCGCATCGGCCGCGGCGATCCCGGCGGCGATCCCTTCCTCCTTGGCCGGCCCCGCGGGCACGTCGGCCAGCGACTCCTCGTAGAGCGGTTGCAGATTCGGCAGCTGCTCCGGGAACGTCAAGGTAAGCACCCGGAATGCGGCCGTCGCCGCGGCGGCCTCCTGCGAGGCGAGCTGATCGAACTTGCGCGTGAGCAGGTACGGACGATGCGTCTGGTCGATCGAGTTGACCGCGTCGTACACGGCGCCCTGCACCATCGCTATGAACGTGACCGACGCAGGCGGAGCAGAAGTGATGGGCGGTTGCGCCAGGATGGTGTTCTGAGCGATCTCGTTCCACTTCGTCACTTCGTTGGCCTGCGCCGCGGCCGGTGCGGCGAGCGCGGCGAGGACTGCGAGCACCGCAAGCCAGAGCATTCGGTTACGTCTCATCGTTCTCTCCTCTCGGTTCGGCCTGGGCCGCAAGCGGCTGGGAGCTTTCGAGTCCCAACACGGTCGACTCGCAAGTCAGCTCTCGACCGGCGGACGATGTCACGGGGCGAGCGTCAACTCGTAGATTCCGCCGTAGAGGGTCCCGCCGGCCGGGTCGACGGCGAGTGGTTCGATGCCGTCCGGAGGGAGGCCGCGGCTGAGGCGCGACCAGCTGCGCCCGCCGTCGGTGCTCCTGAAGAGTCCGCTCTCTGTACCCGCGTACACCGTCTGCCCGTGCCGAGGATCGATCGCCAGTGACCGGATGTTGTGACCCTTGAGACCTGCATTCACGGCTCGCCAGCTCGAGCCGGCGTCCGTGCTCTTGAAGAGGCCCTCATCCCCACCTGCATAGAGGGTCGCCGGCTCCCGCGGGTCGATTGCCAGATTCTGCACGGAAAACGAGGCGGGTATGACCGGATAACCGGCTCTTTGCCAGGTGGCGCCGCCGTTGGTGCTCTTGAAGAGAGCGGCACCATCGCCATAGGAATAGAGCGTGTCGGGACCGCCATAGGCATAGAGCGTGTCGGGATCTAGGGGATCGAACGCGAGCGCCAAGGGATACGAGTCTGCTCCGTCCGAAACGCCGAAGAAACCATCCTCGGCGACCTCCCACGTGGCGCCCCCGTCGGTGCTCTTGAACCACACTGGTGAGCCACCGTCGGCGAAGTTTTCTACGTACGCGTAGACGGCTTTCGGATTCTGTGGGGCGACGAAAAGTGCCGAGACGGAGGCGAGGTCGCGATCGCGAATCCAAGGCTGCCATGACACTCTCAAAGCTCGCCAGCTGCGGCCGCCGTCCGTGCTCTTGAGGAGGCCGGCGCGGTCGCCGCCTTCGCCCGCGTAGACGACGTCCGGATCCTGCGGGTCGACCGCGAGCGTGGTGACGCTCTGGTCCGTATTCACGGTTCGCCAGCGGCCACCCGCCCTCTTCGCAATTCCTCCCCCGATCCCCGCGTACGCGGTTCCCGTGCGCGCATCGACGGCGAGCGCCCATACCGATGCCGCGCCGGGTCCCCGTCCGGTGGCTCGCCAGCTGCGGCCTGCGTCCGGGCTCGTCAGGATGCGTCCGACGGAGCCGGCGTAGAGCTTCGCCGACTTGCGCGGATCGAGCGCGAGGAGCTCGGCGCCCCGGCCCAGGGCGAGCGAGCGCCAGGTACGGCCGCCGTCCGTCGTGCTGAACGCGCCGTCTTCGTCCGTGCCCGCATAAAGCGTCTCTGGGTGCTGCGGGTCAAGCATGAGCGGGCCCACGTTCGTGCCTTGGAGGCCGGCGGCGCGCCAGCTGGCGCCGCCGTCCGTGCTCTTGACGACGCCCTTTGCGTCCGTCCCCGCGTAGACCGTCTCCGGATGCTGGGGGTCGAGCGCCAGCGCGGCCACGTTCGTGCCTTTCAGGCCGACCGGGTGCCAACTTGCGCCTCCGTCGCTGCTCTTGAAGACGCCACTCCAATGGTAGATCGACGTCGGGCCTGCGGCTGCGCCTACTGCACCCGCGTAGATCGTGTCGGGATCGCGCGGGTCGAGGGCAAGCGTGTTCACCGACCCGAGACCGACGCTTCGCCAGCTCGCCCCCCCGTCCGTGGTCTTGAAGACCCCCTTCTCCCACGTGCCCGCGTAGACGATGTCGGGATCGCGACGATCGACGACGAGTGCGTAGACGTAGCCCTCGTCGAGGCGGTGTTGGCGCCTCTCCGCCGTCTCCTTTGCGGGGAGAAGGTCGGCGCTCGTGGCCTGCCAGCTCGCGCCGCCGTCCGTCGTCTTGAAGACGCCGCGCGCGGTGCCGACGTAGAGCGTCTTCGGGTCTCCAGGCGCCATCGCGAGCTCGTCGACGCGGCTCCGCGAGAGGTCCTGAGGGCGCCACGTGCGACCGCCGTTCGCGCTCTTGAAGACACCGGCCGCCGAGCTCGCGAACATGACCCTCGCGTGCTGCGGGTCAACGACGAGCTCGTCGATGTCGCCGCCCGGGAGTCCGGGCGCAAGCCGCCACCTGGCGGCGTCTCCCGGGACGGCCGCTGCCGCTCCCGCGGGCGGTCGCCCTGCGTGAACTTGCGACCGGCTGGAGCCGCCGCCGTGGTTGAAGCCGTAGAAGCCGAGCAGACCGGCCGCGGCAGCAACGAGCGTGCAAGCCGCGTAACCGCGTCTGCGGCGCCGCGCGCGCCGGCGCGCCTCCTCGATCAGCGCCTCGAGCGCTTCGGCGTCGGCGGGATCGTCGGCGCGAGGGGGCCGTGGTCGTGTGAGAATGCTCATCGTGGCCTCGAGTGAAGCTAGTATTACTGGCACCATGTTCCGTGTCAAGGTCGATCGGGACGAGCCCACCGACCTGCACGAGCAGGTGGCCGGGGAGATCCGGCGCGCGATCGCCGAGGGGGAGGCGAAGCCGGGCGAGCGGCTGCCGCCCGCCCGCGACCTCGCCGCCGAGCTCGGCGTCAACAGGAACACCGTCTTGCGCGCGCTCCGGCAGCTGCGCGACGAAGGCCTGCTCGAGTTTCGCCGCGGCCGCGGCATCACGGTCGCGGCCACCCCCGACCACGGCGTCGTCATCGCGCAGGCGCGCGAGCTCGTCCGCCTCGGGCGCAAGCACGGCTATCGAAAGGACGAGCTGATCAGGATCATCGAGAGCGTGGATTGAGGGAGACTCCAAGCCACCGCTCACCCCCGCCCGCCTGGAGATTCTGACTGGGCGTGGTGTCTCGCCAGCGGGTACCAAGACAGATTCACGCGGCGCGACGGTCCGAAGTGGCAAGATCAGCCGCGCCGAAGGGCGGGCCGCATGAGCGTTTTGGCAGCCGCCACCTGCGTGCCGCGTGATCTCCCCCAATATTTTTCGCGTCCCACGGCTGCGACAGGCGAGGCCGCGAATGAACGGATCACCGATTTCCAGGGAGAAATCGAGCCGATTACTCAGCAGAACGCTGAGCGCCTGGGGTACCTCCGGGCGCTCTTCGTAGTCTCTTCAGAAAACAAAAGATTCGCATTTGCACGTCTTTCATGGAGCTAGCCGGACCCGAACCGGCGACCTCCTGGGTGCTGATCCAGTCGCTCTATTGGCGCCGAACCCAACATGGTTGCGGCCGTTTTAGCGGGATCGCCTAAAGCGCCCCAACATCTTCCCCAACATCCTGGGGTCAGTTTCCAGTCAGTCAACACCCGAAATCAGTTGCAAATCTGCTTGGAACCAGGTTTCAGGAACGCCCTAGAAGATCGGCCGACGGCTGACTGTGCACTCGCAACGCGTTCCGCCTTTTGTCCAAAGCGATAGCCGGCGGCCAGACGCGTACCGCCTGACGCGCTGTCCCTTTCGCGTGAAAGCAGGAGCGCAAGTGGCCCGTCGGAGCGAGGCCGGTCGCTATTGCTCGGGAATGGAAAGGCACTGCTGAGCGCCCGTGAGCCGCGGACTCTAGAGTCTAGAGCCGATGGCCGTCGACTCCACCCACGTCGTCTTTGGCGCGACCGGCGGGATCGGCGGTGCCCTCGTCGCCGAGCTCATGCGCCGCGGAAAGACCGTGCGAGCCGTGAGCCGCCGTGGAGCGGCCCCCGAGGGAGCGGAGGGAGCGGCCGCCGATGCCGCGGACGCAGCGGCGGCGGCGGCCGCGGCGAGGGGAGCCGGAGTCGTCTATCACTGCGTCAATCCGGGTTACACGCGGTGGCCAGAGCTTCTGCCCCCGATCAGCCGCTCGATTCTTGGCGCCGCCGAGTCATCGGGTGCCAAGCTTGTCTTCGCCGACAACCTAATCGTCTACGGGCCCGTCGAAGGCCCGCTACGGGAGGATCTGCCCGCGACGGCCAGCGGCCGCAAGGGGCGCACCCGGGTCGAGGTTGCCGCCGAACTGCTCGCCGCCCACGACGAGGGACGCGTGCGAGTCAAGATCGGAAGGGCCTCGGACTACTACGGGCCCGGCGGCGCCAACTCGTACTCCGGGGAGTCCGTCTTCGGGCGGGTCGTCGCAGGAAAGCGGCCGCAGTGGACCGGGAAGCTCGACGTGCCCCACACCTTCCATTATCTGCCCGACATCGCTCGTGGGCTCGTGACCCTGGCGGAGCACCCGGAGGCCGACGGTGAAGTCTGGCACCTGCCGGCCGCGGAGCCGGTCACCGCGCAGGAGTTCTTCGACCTCGTTTTCGAGGCCGCCGGGAGGCCGACACCGGCGAAGGCCCAGATCGCGGGCCCGGCGCTGCTCGCCGTGGCCGGCATCTTCTCGCCGATGCTCCGGGAGCTGCGCGAGACCGCCTACCAGTTCCGGCGACCTTTCGTCATCGACTCGTCAAAGTTCGAGCGTGCTTTCGGTCGGCTCGAGCCGACACCGCACCGTGAGGCGGTCGAGCGGACCGTCGAGTGGTTCCGCTCCCGCTGACTACCGGTTGATTTTGGGCGCCTCTGCTCACGGGAGCGCAGACAACTCGACAGGGCAAGCGACCCTCCCGCTTCGGACGACGGGCAGGCCTCTCAGATGACGCAGCCGTCGCCTCGCAAAACGCGCAAGGCGGAGTCTCGGCGGTGTCGGTCGGCGGATCTGCCGCGCGGAGCGGTCCTCGCGCGCCGATTGTCCGTCCCGGGCGCGCGGCGTAGGTTTCGGGATGGACGAACGTACCCAACGGGTCAGCGACCTGCTCCATGAGGCCGGTGAGGTCCACCACGTCGTGTATCGCATCACGGACGGCGCAGACGACGACTGGGTCTCCTTCTATGCGAACTGGCTCATCGATCACTCCGAGCTTCCCGAAACGCTCGGGCACGCACCGACCCGTAGCTACCTCGTACACGAGCTCGTCGAGTCCGAACGGGCTCTTGCCGAGACGGCGCCAGCGGCACGCTGGCAGGCCTTCTACGCCGATCGGATCGTCGGCCGCTTCGGCTGACAGTTCGCATGGGAAGGTGTGCCTCCACGCGGGCCACAAACGGCGTGCACACCGCTGTTGCTCGTCGCGCCAAGGAGAAGCGCGCGCGGTGGCTGGCGACCCTCCCGCGGGCATGCCGACGCGGAAGCCTCGTCCGGCTCGTGCGGGCCGCTCGAGCCCCTTGATCCACGCGAGTCCGGCAAAGTCGGGTGAGCAGCTGCGGTGCGGCGGCGGGTGTGCGCCGGGCGTGGCTGACGTAGAACTCCGGGCATGGCCGCATCGGAGGCCATGATCGTCGACGCCGGTGGGCGCGATTTGCGCGTGTCTAGCCCCGATCGCGTGATCTTCCCGATGACCGAGCGCTCAGGCGCGGTCACCAAGCTCGACATCGTCAAGTACTACATCGCCGTTGGCGATGGCATCATGCGCGCGCTCAAGCGACGGCCGACGACGCTCGAGCGCTGGCCCAAGGGCGTGCACCCAGGCATCGTCGTCTCGACGCGCGAGAAGGGCGGCGGCGACGCCTTCTTTCAGAAACGCATTCCAAAAGGAGCTCCGGACTACGTGCAGACCGCGCGGATCCAGTTCCCGTCGGGTCGACACGCGGATGAGATCTGTCCCACGGAGGTGGCCGTCGTCG
>Ga0137367_10000079_pt1 | contig 56737 bp, 69 predicted proteins | sample SagtaG_14_FD_104939 | JGI IMG/M metagenome (GOLD analysis project Ga0137367, IMG submission 104939) | Vadose zone soil microbial communities from Sagehorn Ranch, Mendocino, California, USA - Sage1_L_80_16 metaG | ecosystem: Environmental > Terrestrial > Soil > Vadose zone | place: USA... | reverse complement strand
GTCATGTGGTGAATCTCGCTCGCGGTGAAGCACTTGAGATGCACGTCCGGCATCGCCTCGTTCAGCTTCCGGATGATGTCGACGTAGTAGTCGAAGTCGACGTGCGGGCTCTCGCCGCCGACCATATGGATCTCGGTGAAGCCGGTGAGCTCGCGCTGACGGAGCGCGTCTTCCACCAGCTCATCGCCCGTGTACGTGTAGGCGCCCTCCTGCTTCTGCGTCACCGCGAATGCGCAGAACTTGCACTTGACGCGGCAGACGTTCGTCTGGTTCAAGTAGAGGTTCTGGACGAAATAGACGTCGTCCCCCCCGCCGCGGCGCCTGCGCGACACGTCGGCGAGCTCCCCGAGCTGCAAGACGTCATCCGACTCCATCAGCGTCAGGCCGTCCTCGAAGTCGAGGCGCTCGTTCGCCTCGATCTTCTCCCGGATCGCATCGAGACCGGTGTGCGTCTGGACCGCCATCAGGTCTCCCGGTTCACGACGGCGTGGGTGAGGGCTTCAAGCGAGCCGCGGTCGGGCTCACCGTCGAGGGCGGCGCGGGCTCGGGCTGCGTAGTCCTCCGCCAGCGCGCGGGCGGTCTCGAGCGCCCCGGTCGCGGCGACCCGCTCGAGCGCATCCGCGACCTGGTCACCGGCGAGCGCGCGACGCACCTCCGCGTCCTCGCGGGCGGCGAGGATCAGCGGCAGGGTGGGAGTCCCGTCGCGGAGATCGACGCCCGGCGCCTTCCCGGTGGAATCGAAGTCACCTGTGCAGTCGAGGATGTCGTCGGCGATCTGGAAGGCGACGCCGAGGGCGAGGCCGAACGGGCCGAGGCCCCGCCCGTTGCCACCGAGGAGGCACGCCGCCTCAAAGAGCTTTCCCGTCTTGAGCGAGCAGCGGGCGAGATAGTCGTCAACGGACGTGTCCGGCCGGAAAGCCTGGCGCCGCTGGAGCGCTTCGCCCCGCGCAAGTGCGAGAGCCGCGTCGGCGAGGACGGCCACGGCGCCGTGATCCTCGGTGCGAGCGAGCTGCGCGAACGCCCGTGCGAAGAGATAGTCACCCGCCGCCTTCGCCGCGCTCTCGCCGTGCTCGGCCCAGACGGTTGGACGCCCGCGCCGCAGGTCGGCACCGTCGAGCAGGTCGTCGTGCACCAGGGTGGCCATGTGCACGAGCTCCACGGCTGTGCCGCCGGCCACGGACCGCTTACTGTCGCGTTCTCCGGTTGGCGTGGAGAGGAAGACGAGGAGGGGGCGCAGGCGCTTGCCGCCCGCCGCCAGCGTGTCGGCTCCGATGTCGCCCAGACGCCCCGGATAGGCGGCGACGGTCTCCTCCAGCCGCTCTTCGAGGAGGTCGAGGTAGCGCTCGAGGCCCGGAACCTCTCGGACCGCCGCCAGCGCGCTCACCGACACTAGGATCGCTTCCCCACGTGGAGGGCCACGATACCCCCGCCCAGAAGTCGCCAGCCGACCTCCTCGAAGCCGGCGCGACGCATGGCGTCGGCCAAATCCTCCGGGCCGGGGAAACGCCGCACGCTGGCAGGGAGGTAGGAGTAGGCGCCGCCGCCCGGCAGCACCTTGCCGGCGAGCGGGATGAGCCCGTCGAACCAGAGGCGGAAAAACGGCCGCAGGACGCCGCGCGGGCGCGTGATCTCGAGGCAACCTAGCCTTCCTCCGGGAACGAGGACACGCGCAAGCTCGCGCAACCCCGCCTCCAGGTCGGCGAGGTTGCGAATGCCGAAGCCCACGGTGACGGCCTCGAAACTCGCTTCCTCGAAGGGAAGCGACGTGGCATCGCCGCGAACCCAGTCGACGTCGGCCGACTTGCGGCGAGCGCGAACGAGCATCTGGTCGGAAAAATCGACGCCGGTGACCTGGCCGCCGGCTGCGCGGTCGGCCAAGGCAAGGTCTCCGGTGCCACAGCAGACGTCGAGCACCTTGTCACCGCGCCGAACGGCTGCTTGCGCCGTCAGTCGCCGCCATTTCCGATCGAGCCCCAGGGTCATCACGCGGTTCATCGCGTCGTAGACCGGGGCGATCCGGTCGAACATGGTGCGCACCTCATCCGGGGCGAGGGTCCCGGTGCTCATTCCTGACCCCACCTTCGCGTGAGCCTGTTCTCGATCCCCAGCTGGTCGAGGCACCTCCCCACGACGAATTCGATCAGATCGTCGATGGTCTGCGGCGAGTTGTAGAAGCCGGGCGCCGCGAACAGGACGGTCGCCCCGGCCCGCCGGAGGCGCAGGAGGTTCTCGAGCTGGATGGTCGAGAGCGGGGTCTCGCGCGGCACGAGGATCAGCTTGCGCTCCTCCTTGAGGGCCACTGATGCGGCGCGGTGGACGAGGTTCGCCATCGCGCCGGCGGCGATCGTCCCGGCTGTCGCCATCGAACAGGGGCAGATGACGTAGCCGTCCACCTTCGCCGAGCCGCTGGCGTAGGGCGACTTGTAGTCCTTGACGTCGTAAACGGTGACGCCCGCCAGCCCGTCGGTCAGTCGGGCAACGACCTCGTCCCGCGCCATCCCCGGGTCGCCGTGGAGCTCGGTCGCGAGCACCTCGAAGCCGGAGTCGGAAATGCTCACGCCCACCTGCGTACCGGACTGGGAGAGGGCGGAAAGCAGCCGCGCGGCATACGGCGCCCCCGAAGCGCCCGTAATGCCGAGGAAGACGTTCATTAGCCCCCGCCCTTGGGGCCCTTCGAGGCTTCGAGGAAGACGGCGAGCTGCCGCAGTTGCTGGTCGGTCAGGCCGGCGAACGATGGCATCGGCGAGTTAGGCGTGTAGGCGGACGGGTCCTTGAGGTGGCCGATCTGCCAGTCGATGCCGCGCCCCTTCGAACCCTCCGCGCTCAGATCGGGCGCACCCGCGAAGCCGCCGCCGCTACCGAGATAGCTGTGGCAGTTGAGACACGTGAGCGAAGCGAAGATCCGCGCTCCCGGCAAGGCGTCCTGCGGCAGGTTTTGCGTCGCCTGCCACTCCGGAACTTTCGCCAGGTTCTCGCTCGCGATCGACTCCTTCGCCGTCGCGCCCTTGTACGTGAGGACACCCATCGAGGCGATGACGAGGAGCGCGGCGACCACGGCGACCGGGCGCCGGGCGAGCCGGCGCTCGCGGCGGCGGTCGAAGAACGGCACGAACAAGAGGATGATCAGCAGGATCGTGGGGATGCCGACGGTGGCGAGGAAGACCGATTCCGGCCACTTGAAGATCCGCAGCAGGTAGAAGAGGAAGTAGAAGTACCAGTCCGGCCGCGGCGTGAACGAGATCGTTCCCGGGTCCGACTCGTCCGCGTAGCGGGGCCCTAGAACGCCCGAGTCGCCGGGCTCCTCCCCGGCCGTGAAGTACCAGAGAGAGGCGAGCCCCACGATCACGGAGACGACGACGAGGCTCATGACCGTGTCGTGGAACATCGCGTATGGGTAGAAGGGCTTGCCGCGCCTGGCGACGTTCTTCTTGTAGAGCTCGAACTGCCGCCGCTGCTCCTCGGAGCTCACGGCCGGACCTCGTCACGAACCGGAGTGCCGATCGAACCGTTGCCGCGTGGCCGCGGCTCGACCAGTCCCCTGCGCACCGGCCCGCGCCCGTCCTCGACGAACTCGTAGCCGGCCGCGGCGCGCGTCCAGGGCGGCTCGGTGACGCCCAGCCGGATGACGAGGTAGAGGTGAAGCGTGATCAGGCCTATGAGGCCGCCGGGTATGACGAGCATGTGGAGCGAGTAGAAGCGGGCTAACGTGTCCCCCCCGATCTCCGCGCCCCCGCGTAGGAAATCGCCGAGAAACGGCCCGACAATCGGCGCGTTCGCGTTGATGTTGATCGCCACCACAGTCGCCCAGTAGGCCGTCTGATCCCAAGGCAGGAGGTAGCCGGTCAGGCCCTCGGCGAGCGCCAGCGTCAGGAGGATCACGCCCACCAGCCAGTTGAGCTCCCGCGGGTACTTGTAGGCGCCGAAGAGAAAGACGCGCCCCATGTGGAGAAAGAGGAGGATGATGAAGACGCTGGCGCCCCAGCGATGCATGCCGCGCACGAGCCAGCCGAGGGTGAGGTCGTTCGTGATCGTCTGGATCGAGCTGTACGCCGACTCGGGGTCCGGCTTGTAGTACATGGCGAGGATGACGCCGGTGACGAGCTGCACGAGAAAGGCCGTGAGCGTCGCCGAGCCGAGCGTGTGAAACCAATTCGACTCCGCGGGGACCCGCCGGAAGAGGAAGTACTTGACGGCCCCGACGAGGCCGGAGCGCTCCTCGAGCCAATCGATCGGGGCGAGGACCATGGCCTCGAGTTGCTGCCGCCGCTTCGACTTCCGCTGCCGGGCCATCAGGGGATCCAGAACTTCGGCGGGTAGAAGACCTTCTCCGGGCCGTCGACATGCTGGCCGGGATCGGCGAGGCGGTAGGCCTCGATCTTCGCCTTGGCTCCTTCGCCGATCACCTTGCCGACGCTGTAGGGCTTGCCGAGGACGAGGTTGCCTTCGCGGATCAGGAACTCGTAACGGTCGAGCGCGCGCACCGGCGGCCCGGCAGTCCGGTTGCCCTCGTTGTCGTAGGCGCCGCCGTGGCAGGGGCAAGTGAAGCCTGAGAGACCCTGCGTCACCCTGAGCGTCACGGTGCCTGAGTCCGTCTGGACCTCGTTCGGCTTCTGGAGGAGCCCGCCCGGCTGCGTCGGGCAGCCCATGTGCGCGCAGCGGTTCGAGATGATCGTCATGCTCGGGACGCCGTCGGCGACTCCGTTGTTGCGGATGAAGGCGGTGCGCTTGCTCACGTTGCCGGGCTCGGCGCGATTCGACTGGAAGGTGGCCGTGACCCACTCGTTCTGGGGGAAGTTGGCGAGCGGGCCGAGGTCGACCTCACCGTACTCCTGGTCCACGAAGGCGGGCGCGATCATGAAACCGAGCGCCGGAACGGTGACTATCCCGCCGATGAGGGCTCCGACCCCGAGCGTCGACATCTCGAGGAAGACCGAGCGCGGGTAGCGCTCCGGCTCCTCCTCCTCCTCCTCGACGACGGCGAGCTCGGAGACGGCGGGCTCGGTGGAGACCGGAGCGGGCACGCGGCGGATCTCACGCGTGGCCTCCCGGATCCAGAGGAATCCGAAGACCAGCACCAGGACGGCGCCGATCGCCGCCAGGATCCAGTTGATGATCAGCCCGACGAGGAGGAGCGCAACTCCCCCGGCGAAGGCGAAGGGCCAGATCGTCGGGGACGGGAGGTGGGGCTCGGCCTCGGGCTCTACCGGCTCCTCACCAGGCCGCTCTAGCTCGTCGGCCACCCAGCTCCCTTCATCGCTCGGCCGCTGTTACAAGCAGCGGCATTGTTTCTGCGGCTCGCGGATCCTGTCAACGACGTAGCGTTTGCCTCAATACCCTGGAAATACCACCGTTCTGCGCGCCCGGCGGCTCGATCCCGTACTCGCTCCAGCGTCCGTCGACCAGGTCACGAACTTCGGCGCTCATCTCGATGCGCTCCGGCCAGGGGCGCGCGCCCTCGGATTCCCACTTGTGCGTGGCATCGATGCCGAGCTTTCCGCCGTAGCAATACATCGCGGCGGCGTGGTCGAGCTGGTCCAGGGGGCCCTCCGAGAGCATCACGTCGCGGCCCGGATCGACGTTCGCGCAGGCGTGGAAGAAGACCTGCTCGTAGTCGTGGACGTCCACGAACTCGTCGACGACGACCACCGTCTTCGTCAGTGACAGCATTCCGAGTCCCCACATGGCGTGCATGACCTTCTTCGCATGGCCGGGGAACGCCTTGCGGATCGAGACGATGACGCAGTTGTGGAACGCACCCGCAACCGGGAGGTCGTAGTCGACGATCTCGGGGACCGTCATCCGGATCGCCGGAAGGAAGATGCGCTCGGTCGCCTTGCCGAGCCAGGCATCCTCGGCCGGGGGAATGCCGACGACGATGGACGGGTAGATGGCGTCGCGCCGCATCGTCATCTGTGTGAGGCGGAAGACCGGAAACGGCTCCGCTGGCGAGTAGTAGCCGGTGTGGTCGCCGAAGGGACCTTCGGTCCCGAGCTCGCCCTTCTCGATGAACCCCTCGAGCACGATCTCGGCGTCGGCGGGCACCTCGAGGTCGACCGTCTTGCATTTGACGAGCTCGACGGCTTCGCCGCGAAGGAAGCCTGCGAGCATGAACTCGTCGATGTGCTTCGGGAGCGGCGCGCTCGCCGAATAGGTCGTAACCGGGTCGCAGCCGAGAGCGACGGCGACCTCGAGGCGATCGCCCATGCCACGCCAGTCGGCCGCGCCGTCCTTGTGGATCTGCCAGTGCATGAAGGTCGTCCTCGCGTCGATCTTCTGCATCCGGTACATGCCGACGTTGCGCGTGCCGGTGCGGGGGTCGCGCGTGATCACCGCCGGAAGCGTGATGAAGGGCGCCGGATCACCCGGCCAGCAATGCTGGATCGGGAGTGCGTCGAGGTCGGGTTCCAGCACGAGCTCCTGGCAGGCGCCGGAACGGACGGTCTTGGGCATCGAGTCGGCCAGGCGCTTGAGCTTGCCGAGGCCCTTCACCTTTTCGACGAGGCCCTGGGGAGGCTGCATCTCGAGGACGTCCTCGAGCTTCCGGGCGACGGCGTCCAGGCTCGGTTCACCGAAGGCGAGCGACATGCGCCGCTCGGTCCCGAACTGGTTGATGAGAACGGCGTGCTCGGAGCCCTTGACGTTGCTGAACAAGAGAGCCGGCCCGCCCGACTTCACCGTGCGGTCGACGATCTCCGTGATCTCGAGATAGGGGTCGACCTCGGCTTCGACCTCGACGAGTTCACCCTCGCGGCGCAGCAGGTCGATCCAGGAACGCAGGTCGCTCACGGCCACGGGACCGAGTCTAACTCCGCTTCTCGAGTTAGTACGGGCGTCGCTGGGCCCGCCGCGCCTGGCGCCTGTGCCCGAAGTGGCGGGCGGCCTGGCCGAGCAGGATGACGCCGAGGAAGATCAGCCCGACCACCAGCATCGCGAGGATCACGTCGCGGCCCTCCTGGGCGGGCGTTTTCTCGGCGGCGAGGAGCAAGGAAAGCACGCTCATCGGTGGCGTAGCCTAATCGACCCTCTCGGAGTGAAACGCGAGAGCGTGGTTTCGAGCTTCGTCCGCCGGGGGCTCGTCCGCGAGAGAGCCGACCGTCGAGGCCCAGGCCTCACCGTCCTCCACTCCTCTTCCCTCGGCGCGCAGATGGGCGCACAGCGAGAGGAGCTCGGCCAGCCGCTCGACCGCTTCGACGTCCCCGGCGGCGGTGATGCGAACGAGACCGTGGGCATAGAGGTAGTCCCCGAGCAGAATGGCCGCGTCCCTGTCATCCGGTGAGAAGAGCCGCGGGCGGCCGTAGTGGAGGAGATAGCCCTCGTAAATGGACTCGATGCCGAGTGCGAACCGCTCGTCGGCGAGCGGCGAGAAGACGGCAACCTCCTCGCGCTCGTCCTCAGGCAGTAAGGCCGTGGCCCAGAGCGGGCTCTCACGCTCCGCTTCGAGCGCGATCGTCTCCCAAATAGTGGCGACGGTGGCGCTCTTACCCTGCAAGGAACTCCTGGGCCGCCTCGACCGTGCGCTCGACCTCGCCTGGGCCGTGCGCGGTCGAGACGAAGAACGCCTCGAACTGGGACGGCGCGACGTAGACGCCGTGGGCGAGCAGATGCCGGAAGAACGCACCGTAGCGATCGAGGTCGCTTGCCCTGGCCTCCTCGACGTTTCGCACGGGTGCGATCCGGAAGAAGACAGTCAGCATGGATCCGATCCGCTGCACGGTCACATCCTCGTGCCGGAGCCCGGCCTCGAGGGCCGCGCCTGTCTCCTCCAGCTGCCGGTAGACGTCGGGGTCGCGGAGGCGCCGCAAAACGACGAGCGCGGCAGCGGTGGCCAGCGGGTTTCCCGACAGCGTGCCCGCTTGGTAGACCGGCCCCTCGGGCGCGAGCTCGTCCATGACGTCGGCGCGCCCGCCGAAGGCGGCGAGCGGCAGCCCTCCTCCGGCAATCTTTCCGAGCACGGTCAGGTCGGGCCGGATCCCGTAGCGCTCCTGGGCTCCTCCGCGCGCGATGCGGAATCCCGTGATCACCTCGTCGAAGACAAGCAGGGCGCCGGATGCATCGCAGAGGTCTCGCAACGCTTCCAGGAACCCCGGCGCCGGTGGGACGACACCCATGTTCCCGGCCACCGGCTCGACGACGATCCCGGCGAGCTCCTCGCCGTGGCGCTCGACGGCGGCTGAGACCGCGTCCGCGTCGTTGAACGGGCAGACGACTGCGTCCGTGTCCGTGAGCAGCGTGTCGGCGTGGCCGTGGTAGCAACCGGCGAACTTGAGAATCCGACCACGGCCGGTAAAGCCGCGGGCCAGCCGCACCGCACTCATTGCCGCTTCAGTCCCCGAGCTGACCAGCCGAACCTTCTCTATCGACGGAACGGCCGCGCAGATCTCTTCGGCCAGCTCGACCTCTCGCTCCGTCGGAGCGCCGAAGGTCGTTCCATCGGCGGCGGCCTCCTGCACCGCCTCCACCACCTCCGGATCGGAGTGCCCGAAAACGAGGGGCCCCCAGGACTGCACCCAGTCCACGTAGCGCTTCCCGTCGGTGTCCTCGAGATACGCGCCTTCGCCCCGGCGCACGAAGAAGGGCTCGTCGGCGCCGACCGCCCCCCAGGCGCGCACGGGAGAGTTGACACCGCCCGGGATGACCGCCCGCGCGCGGCGCCAGAGTGAAGTGGCTATAGCCACCGCGCAGCTTCCTTGGCCCAGTAGGTGACGATCACGTCGGCGCCGGCGCGCTTGATGGCCGTCAGGCTCTCGACCGCCGCCTGGCGCTCGTCGAGCCAGCCGCGCGCGGCGGCCGCCTTTACCATCGCGTACTCGCCGCTGACGTTGTAGGCGAAGATCGGGACGTCGAAGCGCGCCCGCGCCGCTGCAAGCACGTCCAGCGAGGGCAGCGCGGGCTTGATCATGAGCGCGTCGGCTCCTTCGGCCAAATCAAGCTCGCACTCGCGCAGGGCCTCGCGCGCATTGCCCGGATCCAGCTGGTAGCCGCGCCGGTCCCCGAAAGCCGGAGCGGATTCGGCCGCCTCGCGGAACGGGCCGTAGAAAGCGGAGGCGTACTTCGCTGCGTAGGAAACGATCGGAACGTGCTCGAAGCCTTCGCCGTCGAGCGCGCCACGGATCGCGCCGACGCGCCCGTCCATCATGTCGCTCGGGCACACGGCATCGGCTCCGGCCTCGGCGTGGCTTACGGCCGTCCGCGCGAGCAGCTCGAGCGAAGGGTCGTTGACGACCTCCCCTTCGTCGACCACGCCGCAGTGCCCATGGGACATGTACTCGCAGAGACAGACATCCGTGAGGAGCACGAGCTCGGGCACGCGCTCGCGCAGAGCGCGCAGCGCCCGCTGGACGATGCCGTCAGCGTCGTAAGCGCCGGTGGCGGCTTCGTCCTTCTCCTCCGGGATGCCGAAGAGGAGAACGGCGCCGACGCCGAGCGCGTGGACTTCCTCCGCTTCGGCGCAGAGCCGGTCGACGGACCGCTGGGCGATGCCGTCGAGACCTTCGAGAGGGTGCTCCACGCCCGTGCCAGGGCAAGCGAAGAGCGGGAAGACGAGGTCGCGAACGTCGACGCGCGCCTCGCGCACGAGATCGCGCAGAGCCGCGGTGCGCCGAAAGCGCCGCAAACGGGTCACAGGAAAGACTGAACTCACGCAAGCAATCTTCGCACGGCGAGGCGGGCCGCCGCGCCGAACGCCAGTCCGAGTCCCAGGAGCCACGCGGCCTCCCGCGCGAGCGTGCCCCACGGGTTCGTGTCGTAGAGCGCGGCCTGGAAGAAGTCCACGGAGTGGCTGAACGGGAATGCCCGGGCAGCCCACCAGGCAGCCCGGGCGGCGGCCTCGGGAACGAGCCCGACGAGCACGAGCGGAAGAGTGGCCAAGAAGGCCACGAGCACGGCTGTGTGCGACTCGCGTGAAAGCGCACCGATGAGGGCGCCGAAGGCGCCGAAGGCCGCGCCGGCCAGCGCCAGGCCGACGACGAGCAGGGGCAGACGTTGCCAGGGCTCGCCGCCGGAGACATCAAGGATCTCGGCCAGCGCCCCGAACAGGAGGGCGATTGCGAAGCCGAGCCCGACGGCGACGAGAGCTGCCAGGAGCACCTTGACCAGGACGAGGTCGACCAGGCGGATCAGGCCGCGCAAGAGACGCCCGATCACGTTCTCGTCCCGCTCTGCGGCCAAAGCGGCCGCTGCGAGCAGCACGCAGATGAACGCGAGCGTCAGCCCGAGTGCATAGGCCTGCAGCTGGGCCGAGAGGAGCCAGGTCCGCCCGGCCTTCTCGTCGATCTCCAGCTCGATCGGATTGGCGGTGGCGCGGAGCGACTGGTCGGACGCGCCCAGAGCGAGGCGCGCCTCCCGGACGAAGGTGGCGAGCTCGCGGGCCCGCTCGCGGATCTCCGGGTCGTCCGAGGTGCGCTCGATCTCGTCGAGCATCTCCCCCGCCCGGTCGAGCCCGACGATGTCGAACTCGTTCCCGAGGAAGCTCCCCTGCCCGCCTTCCACGATGAGCTTCACGTACGCGAGGTTGGCCTTGATGTACGCGGTCTGAAGTCGCTGGTTGAGTGCGTAGACGAGAGCCTGGGTCTGTTGCTCGACCCGGCCTGAAAGGCCGCCGCGGGCCGTCCTCAGGACCAGCTTCGGACTCTCGACCATGCCGCGCAGCTTCGAGGCGAAGCCCCGGGGCACGACGATCTCGGCCACGATCCCGCCCGTCGCGAGCTGACGATCCGCTTCCTCCTCTTCCATCGGCACGAGATCGACGGAGCCTTGTACCTCCGAGATCACGCGCGGAACGTTGAAGCGCTGGCCGCCCACGGTCAGCGTCTCCGGCAGTCGGTCCAGGTCGACGAACGCGACGCGCGGGCGGTCGCTCGCGTAGCGGACGACCAACCCGACGAGAACGGCGAAGACGAGCGGGTAGAGGATGAGCGCCGCCAGGAGGGCGGGCGAGCGACCGAGGATCCTCAGGTCCTTCGCCAGCAGCAGCCAGATCTTCCTCACGCGAATACATCCGCTTCAGGCGCCCTGCGAAACTCCTCGAGGGTGCCTTCGAAGACGACGGCGCCGTCCAGGAGGACCACGACGCGGGTGGCGAACTGCTCGAGCTCCTCGAGGTTCTGGGTGGCGAACACCACTGCCCCGTCCCGCTCCAGCACTTGGCTCGCCACATCCCAGAGCCGGCGCCTCTGTCGTGGATCGAGGGAGGCTGTCGGCTCGTCGAGGAGGAGAACGTCGGGCCGCGAGAGGAGAGCAATGGCGAGGTTGAGGCGCTGCTGGTTTCCCGCGGAGAGGTGAGCGGTCAGGCGGCCGTCGTCGGGCAGCTCGAGAACGCGGATGAAGCGGTCGGCCGTGTCCGCGGGATCGCCGACGTTCTCCAGGCGGGCGAAGAGCTCGAGGTTCTCTCGCGGCGTGAGCCTCGCGTAGTGGGCGGGTCGCTGCGGAACCCAGCCGACCTGAGGGCTCGCTCTGCCGCCCGCGGTCACGTCGCCCTCGCTCGGCTCGAGCGCGCCGGCGAGGATGGCGAGCAGCGTGGACTTGCCGGCCCCGTTCGGCCCGATCAGGGCGACGGCCTCGCCGGCGTGGACGTCCAGGGTCGTCGGCGCGAGCGCGACGACGCGCCCGTAGCGGCGGGCGACGCGGCGAACGCTCAGGAGCACGGCGGTCAGCGTCCGCCGCCCCTGGCAAGCTCAGCGAGCACCTCGCGGATTATGACCCCCGCGCCCGCGCCCTACGATTACGAATGGGAAACGCCCGCAAGTGGGGGTCGTGTCGTCCCGTTAAGGCCATCTGCGTGGGACTGGTCCTTCGAGGCTGACGGCGCCCTTGCGCTCGCGCCCGAGGTCGCTACGCATTTGAAAGGCCAGGGCACCTCCGTTACCGTGCCTCGGATGGCTCGGCCCGAAGCCCAGGGGCTCGCCTATCGTGCAGCGGAACGAGAGGAGACGCGCGCGAGGGTGCGTAGTGCGCGGCGGTCGGCACTTTTGCTCGTCGCCGCCTGCGTGTCGCTCGTCCTCCTGCTCCTCACGGCCTTCGGCACGGGCGGCGTCGCCGCGCGCGTTACACGCGGGCCTGCACCCGCGGACCGGCTCTTGCCCGCCGGGCCTCCGCGAGCCCAGGTCGTCGCACTGCAGGACACGCTGCGGATTCAGATGCCGATCAACCAAACTCGGGTCACGGCGATCGGCTACCACGCTTCCGGCACCGACGTCCTTCCGCTACAACCGGTGGGATCGCAAGCAAACGCTGGGGTCGTGAAGCGGCTCTTCCACCGTCTGTTCGGAGACAGCGGCTCGGGCATCAGCTTCTACCAGCTCGGAGGCGGCGTCGGGCCGCAGACAGGCGGCCTCGACGTCGGGGCGCCCGTGGACACCGACGTGTATGCACCCGTGGACGGAAGCGTGATGGCGATCTCGGACATGATCGTGAACGGCAAGGCCTACGGCGTGCGCATCGACATTCAGCCTTCCGGCAGCCCGGGCGTGATCGTGACGCTCGAGAACCTCAAGCCCGACCCGGCGCTGACGGTGGGCTCGGCCGTCTCGGCCGGCCGCACGAAGATCGGAAGCGTCATCGACCTCTCGGGGGTCGAGCGGGCGGCGCTCGCCCGAGTCACGCAGGACAAGGGCCAGCACGTCCACATAGAAGTGCGCGCAGCCAGCGGGCTCGCGTCGCCCTAGTCTAAGTAGCGCCGCGCTCAGGATCCTTTTCATTGGAGACGTGTTCGGCCCTCCCGGCCGGCGTGCGATAGAGGCTCGGCTAACCGGCCTCAAAGACGAGCTCGGGGCGGGCTTCTGCATCGTCAACGGCGAGAACGCCGCCGACGGGACGGGGCTCACGGCGAAGCTTGCGGAGAAGCTTCTGGCGTCGGGCGCCGACGTGATCACGCTCGGAAACCACGTCTGGAGACAGCGTGACCTCGTGCCCGTCCTCGCCCAGAACGCCCGGGTGATCCGCCCCGCCAACCTCCGGGGCCCCGGGACCGGGCTCGCCGCCGCGGAAGCCGCGGACGGCACCCCGGTCGCCGTGATCAATCTCCAGGGCGCGCTCTTCCTCGACGTCGCCGTCCACCCGTTCGTCGTCGTCGACGACCTCGTCGAGGAGGCGCGAGGCCGTGCCAAGATCGTCGTCATCGACTTCCACGCCGAGGCGACGAGCGAGAAGGTGGCACTCGCCCGTTACCTGGACGGCCGCGTCACCGCGGTCATCGGCACGCATACGCACGTGCAGACGAACGACGCGCGAGTCCAGCCGGGTGGCACCGCGGCGATCACGGATGCCGGCATGACCGGTCCGCACGACTCCGTGATCGGCGTGCGCGCCGACCTCGCGATCGAGCGCATGCGCACCGGGATGCCGGTGCGCTTCCATCCGGCGGAGGGGGGCGTCCGCATCGAAGGCGTCCTCGTCGAGTGCGACGAGGAAGGCCGCGCTAGAAAGTGCGAGGCGCTTCGGATCCCGGTCGAATAGCGGCGACCAGGACGGCCAGGAGCGCGACCAGGAGCAGGTCGCGGACGAGGACCAGCCAACCTGCGGGCTCGAGGGCGACGACATCCCAGTAGCGATGGGGAAACCAGAGCTGCGTCGTGACGAGAGCGCCTGCGAACACCCAGCACGCCGCGATGCCCGCGCTTCCACCGACGAGCGGGACGAGCGGGAGCAGCCAGATGAGGAACTGCGGGGAGAGCACCTTGCCGAAGGCGATGAAGGCGACCACCGCGGCGGCCGACGCGACGAGCAGGCGCTCCCGGTCCGGGCGCCCGCGCGCGAAAAGGAGCCAGACCGCGACGACAGCGACGAGTTGCAGGGCCGTCTCCACCGCGGCCAGGGCGCCCGGCAGCGAGCCCGAGAGGTTCTGCGAGCCGTGGGTGGAGACGACGGTCGGGTCGTAAAGCCCGACGTGGTGCGCCGCCAGCAGGATGGCCGCGCCGAGGCTCTCGATCTGCAGCGGCCGGCCCAGCTGCGTGGTGAGGCTGTGAACTACGCCGCTGGGAGCGAGGATCGCGAACGGCAGCACGATGGCGACAATCACACCGGCAAAGACGCCGAGCCCGACCGCCGCCTCCCGTGGACCTCGCCGGCGCGCCACCCAGACCAGTGCGATCGGAAAAAGCACGGCCGGGTAGAGCTTCGCGGCGGTGGCCAGCCCGAGCACACCCAGCCCCAGTCGGTCGCGCCCAGACACTAGGGCGGCCAGCGCGCCGGCCGCGAGCGCGGCCGGCCAGAGATCGAAGCGCGTGAGGATCACCGACCCCAGCAGGAGCGGCACTATCCCCGCAAATGCCGTGGCAGCGTAGAGCCGCACCGCGCCTGCACCTGCGGCGGAGAGTGTCACCGCCAGGAGGACGATGATCGCGACGGCGCAGGTCCACATGAGCAGCTCGAACGCGGATCCGTAGTCGTCGTCGTCGGCGAGCGCGGGCAGTACGAAGACGGGCAACGCCGCGGGCGGGTACTCGACGGGGAAGTCCCGGTAGGGGGCCTTGCCGTCGACGATCTTCTCCCCGTAGCCCTGGTAGAGGGGCGTGTCGATGATCGGGTTCCGGTGCCAGAACCCGACGTGCAGAAGGCCCCAGGAGATGGTGAGGAGGACGAGCCCGAGCGCGATCGCCGGGCCCGCCCCGCCAGCCTCAGCTGGCCGGGACGAGCTCTCGGACCTCGCGCTCATGCTCGGGCCCGCTGGGTGCGGGCTCGGCCTCCACGACGCTCCGGACGGCCGGCGCGAGGACGGCGAAGGCGACGAAGGGGAAGAACCAGGGGATGTAGAGATAGAACCAGTGGGTGAGGACAAGCTCGAAGCCGATGAGGATGGCCGCGGTGAGAGCGCCGAGCTGGATCACGTTCTTCCTCCGTGGCACGAAGTAGACGACGAGGGCCCCGAGCAGGACCGCGACCTTGAGCACGGTCTGAAGACGATGCAGGTGGGGGAAGCCCGGGTACTGGTCCCAGTCCCAGATCGAGAACGGCGATGAGCGTGAAAGCTGCCAGCCGAACGTCCGGTCCCAGAACACATGCGCGGCGTGCAGCGGGTTGGGCTCGAGGAGGAGAATCCAGAAGGAGAGCGCTGTCCCGAGCAGGAGACCACTGAAATAGGTCAGCTTCTGGCGGCCGAAACCGCGCCAGTGGGGGTAGGACGCCCAGAGTGGCAGCAAGAGAAGGGCCGCGAACTTCGTCCAGGCTGCGAGAGCGACGAAGAGCCCTCTCGCCGGCGCCGAGGTAACCAGCAGGAGTCCCCAGATCAGCAGCGCGGGCATGATCGCGTCGTTGGAGTTCGAGCTCGACACGTACTGCGTGAACGGGTAGGCCGCCCAGGCGAAGGCGAGGGTCGCCCCGAGCACCCGACCACCGAAGCGCAGGCCGAGCAGCCCGAGCCCGATCACCGCGAGTGCGTCCCAGAGGATCGATGTCAAATGCGCCGCCGGGAGGCCTCCCCACGTGCTCGACCCGCCGTTCCACTTGCCGTCGAAGCCGACCGCGGCGTAGGCGGGAATGTAGCCCAAATAGGCAACGGGCCCATAGGTGTCTCCCCTCCCGTTGGAGGACTCACAGCGACCGTTGGTTTGGATGTGGTCGCGGACGTAGCCGTCCGAGTCCGCGGGCCCGCAGGCCTTACCCGTGTCGTCCGGCATGTGGCCGTACGGCATCTGCCCGTCGCCGGCGATCCTCTGCGCGCCGTTGACGCTCGCGAGCCCCACGTCGATGACGTTGGAAGACTCGACGTTGAGACCGACGCGGAAACCCATGAGGAAGACAGTCGCCGCGAGGAGTAACCACGCCGGCCAAATCGGGCTGGCGGCGTTCCCGCGCCCCCGCGCGCCGATCCAGACCATGCGCCCGAGCAGGTAGAGGAGCGGCGGATAGACGATCGGCATGGCCGTGAAGACACGCCCCTCGTTGAAGTAGTAGAGGGAGAGACTGAATGAGAGCAAAGCCGCCAGGTCGAGGTTCCGCATCGACAGGGGTCGCCGGAAGTCGGCGAGCCCGAGCAGGAAAACCGCGCAGAAGGAGAGCCAGACCCACGAATGGTTGATCGAGCGGCCGAAGGCGCCCTTGTACCCGCGCGCCATTTTCCACGCGACTTGCGGGCCGGTCCAAGCCTCCGTCACCCGAGCGGTCGAGTCCTCCACCTTCGCCTCGACGATTTGCCCGGCGTCCGGCCGCGTCGACCACACGTTCACGTCCCACACGCCGGTCTCGTCGTCCAGAGTGGCCTCCTTCGTCAGGGACCTAGCCGGGTAGCGGTCGACCCAGTCGGCCACCTTCGGGAAGCGCATGACGGCCTGGATCGCTTGCTCCTCGGTGAGGGTGGCGGGCGGGGGCTTGTCCTGTGGGACGAAGGGGACCTCGATGGGGTTCCCCTCCGAGTCGTAGACGGGGGTGGTCGGAGCCGCGAGAGCGGCGGGCGCGGCGATGAGAAGAGCCGCCGCAGCCGCGAGCAACGCCCCGCCAAGGCCTCCTAGCGGGGAACGGGCCGTCGGAAGCTCCAGAGCTTGTTGGCGAGGAAGTTCCACGGTGTGACCAGCGCGATCGCCGCCGCCTGCGCGGGCACCTTGGGCACGCCGAGGGCGACGAGGCCGCTCAAGAAAGCAAGGTTGCCGGCAAGCGCCACCGTCGAGACGAGCAGAAACCGGAGCCCCTGGTAGGCCATGTGGCCCCGTTCGCGCCGGAACGTCCACAGGCGGTGCCACGTGTAGTTGCTCGTTACAGCGACGAGGAAGGAGCACACAGCCGCGACGAGATAGTGGATCTCGAAGCCGTGGACGAGGAGGGCGAAGACGGCCAGGTTGACGGCGTAGCCGGTTGCTCCGACGATGCAGAACTTCGCCAGCTGGACCCAGTTGTGGGGACGACGCAGCGCTGTGCCGGCCGCCTCCCCGAGCGCGCCGGCACGGTCGGCGACAGTATTCGAGCGAAGTGCCAAGACGGGAGAAAGGTTAGACGGCGCGGCGCAGCGCGTCCGAGACGATCGTCCGCCCGAAACTCGGTTAGAAGCCCTCCGCGCCGACGAGCGGAACGAAACGGCAGGGAACCGAGCGTGTCACCGCCGGCCCTTCGGGACTTGCGACTATCACTTCGAGCCGCTGTCCTTCTGGCCCGCCCACCGGGACGACCAGGCGACCGCGCGGTACGAGCTGCTCGTAGAGAGAAGCCGGCATGTCGGGCGCCGCAGCAGCGACCACGATCGCGTCAAAGGGGGCGAACTCGGGCAAGCCGAGCGAGCCGTCGCCCACGTGTACGTGCACGGAGCCGAAGCCAGCCCTTTCGAGCCGCTCGCGCGCCTGCTTCGCGAGCTCCGGGATCCGCTCGACGGTGTGCACGTCGGCTCCCAGCTCCGCGAGAACCGCAGCCTGATAGCCCGAGCCGGTCCCGATGTCGAGGACGCGGTCGCCCTCCCGCACGTCGGCCGTCTGGCAGATAATCGCGACCATGTAGGGCTGCGAGATCGTCTGGCCGTAGCCGATCCGCAAGGGCATGTCGAGATACGCACGCTTGCGGTCGCTCTCCCCGACGAAGGCCTCGCGTGGAACGCGCGCCATCGCGTCGAGAACACGTCGATCGGTGATTCCACGCGCCTCGAGCTGCTCGACGATCATCCTGTCTCGCTCGCTGTCGAGGTCAGACACTGCTGCGAACGCGCGCGCGCATGGAAGCGGGAGCCTCGACGCCGAAATGCGCGAGCGCGAGGGGCGCGAGATCGGTCACGCTCGGATCCTCCCGCAAGGGCAATTCCTCGTCGAAGCCTGCCGCCACGATCGGGATCGTCGAGTCGCCGGCCAGGAGCGAGCCGTGACTGCCGCCGCCGACGTGGTGGCGATGCCCGAGGTCTTCGAACTCCCAGCCGGCCGCCGCTGAGACGATGACCTCGCCCGCGTTCGGGCAGGCCAGCGCGGACCAGGCGCGCTCGAACCCGTTCGGATACGTAGGCGCGTCGAGCAGCTGCTCGTCCCCCGACAGACGCCAGCCTCCGTTGTCGGGCGCGAAGCGAAGCTCCTCTCTCGAGCGGCGCACGACCGCCTCCTCGTTTTCACGGAAGAGAACGAGGTCGACACCCGGGGACCCGTCGAGCCTCTCCGCGAGCTCCCGGGGCGGCCGGCCGCTGAGCGCGTAGATCATTCCGGAGCGGTTGGAGGCCGTCACGACGACGTCCGCCCCGGTCGGATCCGTGCCGCGCCGGCCCGTGAAGACAGCCAGGTCTGCGAACGCTTCGGGAAGGCGCGCGATGTGCTCTACAGCCGTCTGGCCATGATCCGAGCAAACGATGATCGCGTAGCGGTCGAGGAACTCCTCAGGCCCGCCGGCCGCTGCCATCAGCTCACCGATGCTTGCATCGGCGCGTTCGAGGGCGGGCAGCGCACCCTCGGGTCCCACGAGGTGCGACGCGTAGTCGTAGTCGGGGAGGTAGAAGACGAGGAAGTCGAAGCCGTCGCGCGTCACGAGCCATCGTCCGATGCTGGCCGCGTACGCGTCGATCGACCCTTCCGGCCTCGACCGGATTGCCAGCGGCGCCCCGGTGGGATCCGACTCGTAGAGGTTGAAGAAGAAGAAGCGACGCGGCCCCCAGGCCGCTTCGTACCAGCGGTTGCGGCCCGCCGGCACGGGCAGCTTCAGCGCGTGCCTCGTCCGGCCGCGGTAGCACGTGAAGTTGATCGCACCGCACTCGAGGCCCTCGTCCTCGAGAGCCTCGAACACCGTCAACGCATCCCGCGAGACGTGCTCGTGGGCCATGGCGAAGATGGAGTCCCTCATCGAGCGCCGGGTGCCCGCCGCCCGGACGGCCGCGAAGGAGGAGCCGTATTCCACGACCCGACGTTCATCGCGGTGGTACCAGACGAGGTGCGGCACACCGTGGACGTCCGGATGCGCGCCGGTCGCGATGGACGTAAGACAGACGGGGGTGACCGAGGGGAACGTGGTCGTCCCCTGGACGTACGTTCCTGACTCGTGGAGAAGACCGAGCGCCGGTAAGCGTCCCTGGTCGAGGCCGTGCTCGAGCATCGAGGGCGTGAGCCCGTCGATGATCGCGAGGATCAGGCCCTTACGAGCGACGGCCGTCAGTCCTTGGCGAGCACTCTGAGCCCCGCGAAACGAGAGCTCGCTCGGCGGCCGAGCCGTACACCGGCGATCGGGGCGCCAACCGCGAGCGCGTAACCCAGCGCGGGAACGAACGCGATGGCTGCGGCAGCGAGCGCGGCGACGAGCCGCGCGGCAGGGGACAGGCGACGGAGGGCGAGCCAGCTCACGAGCGCCGCCGCGACGAAGGCGAGGAACGCCCACCATTCGAGGGCGAGGAACGCGATCACGATCGAGGCGGCAAAGAGCGCGAGCGATGCCGTCCCAAGCAGAGGCCGCCGCACCTCCCTTCCGATGACGCCGTCAGCGACGCCGAGGCCGAGCAGGACACCGAGCCAGTACCAGTCGAGGAATCCGTCCACGGACTGAGTTTAGCCACGCCCTTCCCGTATACCCTGCGGCCAGCATGGACCTGGGCAGTCTCTTCGCGGTCCTTTTCGTCCTCTTCTTCCTGGTGCCCCCGCTGCAGCAATGGGCCCTGACCGCGAGGCGAGCCCGTGCGCTGTCAGCCCTCCAGCGCACGAGGAAGAGCAGGGTTATCGCGATGATCCACCGTCAGGAGACGGTGGGCTTTCTCGGCGTGCCCCTCTATCGCTTCATCGACATCGACGACTCCGAGGCAGTCCTACGGGCGATCCGGATGACGCCCGACGACACGCCGATCGATCTCGTCCTCCACACGCCGGGAGGCCTGGTGCTCGCCGCCGAACAGATCGCGTACGCCCTGCGCGCCCATCCGGGCAAGGTGACCGTGCTCGTACCTCACTACGCGATGTCGGGAGGGACGCTCCTCGCGCTTGCCGCGGACGAGATCAGGATGGATGCGGCTGCCGTGCTCGGACCGGTGGATCCGCAGCTCGGGGATCTGCCTGCAGCCTCGCTCGTCCGCGTCATCGAGCGAAAGCCCGCAGAAAGGATCGACGACCGCACGCTGATCATGGCCGACGTCGCGGAGAAGGCCCTCCGGCACATGAAGGAGGTCGTCCGCGGCCTCCTCACCCCGCGGCTGGACACGAAGAAGGCCGATTCACTGGCGGAGGAGCTGGCCGGCGGCCATTACACGCACGACGATCCGATCACGGTCGAGGAGGCCAAGGAGCCCGAGCTACCCGTCGAAGTAGGGCTTCCGGACGAGGTCTACGAGCTCATGGAGCTCTTCCCCCAGGCAGGGCGCCGGCGTCCGAGCGTGCAATACGTGCCGCTCCCCGTACCTGCGAACGAGCGGCCTTCGAAGCCACGCGTTCCTTAGTGGTCGTCGCCGTAAGTTCAGACCCGAGCGCATCCCCGGCGGCAGCGACAGGAGGCACGGAATCTATGCTTGCGATGTGAGCGAACCGGCCACGGGAGCGGCGCGCGAAGGCGAGCTGCAGGCGTTCCGCCGCGCCGCCCACGCGCTGGTGGACGGCGTCGCCGACAACCTCGCCGCGCTGCCGTCGCGCCCGGTCTGGCAGCCGCTCCCCGACGCCCTGCGTGAGCAGCTGGTCGACCTGCCCCTGCCGGAGCGCGCGGTCACGCTCGACGACCTGGTCGCGACCGCGCTGCGCGACGTCCTGCCCCACGCCATGGGCAACGGCCACCCGGCCTTCTTCGGCTGGGTCAACCCCCCGCCCTCCCCCGCCGGCGTCGTCGTTTCGCTGGCGGCAGCCGCGATGAACCCGAGCGTCGTCGCCGGCGACCACGCCGACGTCCACCTCGAGCGCGCGGTCGTGCGTTGGCTTGCCGAGCTCGTCGGCTTCCCGTACGCGCCGGGCGCCGGCCTGCTCACCAGCGGCGCGTCCGCCGCGACGATCGTCTGCTTCGCGGGCGCTCGCGGTCGCGCGCTGGCGGAAGTCGGCCGCGAGGTGCGTCGCGACGGCCTCACCGGCGCCCCACAGCTCGTCGCCTACGTGCCGGCCGAGGCCCATAGCTGCGTGCGGCGCGCGCTGGAGCTTCTCGGCCTCGGCAGCGGCGCGATGCGCGAGGTGCCGCTCGACGCGGGCCGGCTCGACGCGGCCGCGCTGCGTGCCTCGATCGCCGCGGATCGCGCGAGTGGCGCCGTGCCGGCGCTGCTCGTCGGCTCAGCCGGCACCGTCAACGCCGGCGTGATCGACCCGCTCGACGCGCTCGCCGATGTCGCGACCGCGGAAGGCCTCTGGTTCCACGTCGACGGCGCCTACGGCGCGTTCGGCGTGCTCGACCCAGCGATCGCGGCCCGCTTCCGCGGCATGGAGCGGGCCGACTCGCTGGCCCTCGACCCGCACAAGTGGCTCGGCGTTCCCGTCGACGCCGGCTGCGCGCTCGTGCGGCGCGGCGACGACCTGCGCGACGCGTTCAGCCTCATCCCGCCGTACCTGCGCCAGGACGCCGACGCGCCGGTCGGTACGTTCGCCGAGTACGGGCTCGAGCAGACGAGACCGTTCCGCGCGCTCAAGACGTGGGCAACCATCGCCGCGCGCGGACGCGCCGGCATCGCCGCCCAGGTGGCGCACGCGAACGGGCTCGCCCGCGAGCTGGCGACGCTGATCGAGCGGGAGCCCGAGCTGGAGCTGGCCGCCGCGCCCGAGACCTCCATCGTCGCCTTCCGCGCGCACCCGGCGGGCTGTCCGCCCGCCCGCCTGGATGACGTCAACCGCGCGCTACCCGAGGCGGTTCAGGCGCGGGGGCGCGCCTTCGTCACCGGTACCGTCTTCGGCGGCCGCGAGATGCTGCGCGCCTGCATCCTGCACCCGGACACCGGCTCGGATCACCTGGCGACCCTCGTCGCGGAGGTCGTCGCGACGGCCCGTACGCTGGCCGCCGCCGGGTAGCGGGCGTCCGCAAACTCCTTCAATAAACCGGAACGAACTTTCGGCTGCATCCACTTAAGAGCGCTAGTAGTACCCACCGAAATACCCCTTCCAGTAGTTTCCAGAAGACGGGAAGCGGGGATTTTCTGGAACATGACCCGTTCCCTCCAAGCCCCCCTGTTGCTGTTCTTCACCAGCTCACGCTCCGGCCCAGCGAGGCGCATGGAAAGCCTGCTCGCGCACCTCGCGCGCAAGGAGCGCTCCCGGCTGCGGATCGCCCGCATCGACGCTGAAGCGCAGCGCGACTGGATAGAGCGTCTGCAGGTCACCCAGATCCCGACGCTCGTCCTCATCAAGGACCGCCGCCCTGTCGGCCGGCTCGAGGGGCGCGCAAGCGCACCGCAGATCGAGCGAATGATCGCCCCCCACCTCGCTCCGGTCGAGGCTAAGGCCGCGGTCGCCCGACGAACCACGGCAGGGCGGGCTCCCGCCGCCCGCCCTGCGAACAGCGTGGCTTAGCCGGGTCCGTTCTCCTTGATCTGACCGCGAATTTCTCCGGCCGGGAAGTCGCCGGGTCCCTCGTTCAAGACGAGGTCGCCGTCGTCGGTGTGCACGTTCGTGTACGCCCCGCCGTTGCGCAATAGGTCAACCAATGCCGACAGCGGCTGACCTGCGAGCGGGCCGGTGAGGTCCGCGGCCGTGATCGTCCCCTGCGCGATGACGCCGTCGATGCGACCGCCACCCTTCGGCGCCTGCACGCCTGGCGCGGTCGACGGATACAGCCACACGACGATGGGCCCGGCGGTGCCGCGTGGCCCCTGATGGATGTGGGCCATGAAGACGTTCTCGATGTTGGCCACCATCAGCATGTACTCAATCGCGCTCTCGTCCCTGTTCAGCATGTAGATCGCGTTCCCCCGCGCCTTCGTGTCGCGCGGAATCGGCGCCTCCTGAGCGCCCTCCAGCGGCGAATTGAAGTTGAACGACACCGCCGCGAAGGCCGCGCCGGCGGCAATGAGAACCGCAAGTGTTGCCACGATTGTGAGCCGTGTCCGTTTCCTCATAATGCGTGCTCCCCTCTTCCCCCTACCTGCGGACCGAAGATGTGCCCGGACCTACGGACGCGGGCCCGAAACGGTTTCAGGCCGACTCGAGGCGGGCGATGACGCCCAGGAGGAACTCGCTCGCCCGCGCACCGTCCACGACTCGGTGGTCGAAGGTGCATGAGAGCCACCCGATCTCGCGGGCCACGACCTGGCCGTCACGTACGGCCGCACGCGGCCCGATGCGGTGCAGGCCGAGAATCGCCACCTCCGGATGGTTGACGAGCGGTGTGGCGAAGAGGCCGCCGAGCCGCCCGGCGCTCGTGACCGTGAACGTGGAGCCACGTAGTTCCTCCGGCTTCAACTTCCTCGCGCGCGCACTCTCGGCGAGGCGCGAGGCTTCGTCGTCCAGCTCCTCGAGCGACTTCTCGTCGGCGGCGCGCAGCACTGGCACGACGAGCCCTTCCCCGGTCTGCACCGCGACCCCGATGTCGTAGCGCTCCCAGTAGACGATCTCCTCACCGGCGAGAGTCGCGTTGAGCTCCGGGACTTCCTTCAGGCCGGGGACCGCGGCCTCGATCAAGTACGCCAGATAAGAACGTTCGCCGCGCTTCGCTGCGAGCTCCGTGAAGTCGCACTCCTCCACCACCGTCACGGCCGGGACCTCTCGGTGTGCGCGCGTCAGGTGCTCTGCAATCTGCCGTCGCGTTCCGCGCAAAGCCTCTCTTCGCTCGCCCTCCCGCGCCGGAGCGGCCGATCTGACGTCGACTTCCGTGATCCGCCCCTCGGGGCCCGTCCCCTTCAGACCGTCGAGCTCGACGCCCAGGTCGGCTGCGAGGCGGCGAACGAGCGGGGTGACCTGAACTTTCTTCGGTCCGGGAGCGGTAGCGCCGTCGCCGATCAAGACGAGCAGCGTTCCGACCGGGACCACCTCTCCTTCGGCGACGAGGATCTCGCCAACCCGCCCGCCGGCGGGCGACGGAATCTCGACGGTGGTCTTGTCCGTCTGGATCTCGACGAGCGGGTCGTCCTCGGCGATCTCCTGGCCGACCTCGACGAGCCAGCGGGCAATCTCTCCTTCGCGCACGCCCTCACCGAGATCCGGGAGCTTGAACTCGTAGGTCATCAAAACCCCATGACCTTCGCCACGGCTTCGACCACGCGCGGTGAGGTGGGCAGGTATTCGTCCTCGAGCGACCAGAACGGGAAAGGCGCGTCGTAGCCGGTGACCCGGAGGACCGGGCCACGGAGGTCGAGAATCGCCTTCTCCGCGAGAACGGCCGCGATCTCGGCGCCGAAACCCGCCACGCGTGGGGCTTCCTGGACGATGACGGCCCGGCCTGTCTTGGCCACGGACCCGAGGAGCGTTTCCTCGTCCAGCGGCTTCAAGGTGCGGACGTCGATCACCTCGGCACTGGCGTCGAGCTCCTCGGCCGCGGCGAGGGCGACCGACACCATCCCGCCGTAGGCGATCAGCGTCACGTCGGTGCCCTCGCGCGCGACGCGCGCCTTCCCGAGCGGGACGACGTGGTCCCCGTCAGGGACCTCCTCGCGGGGGCTGCGGTAGAGGACCTTCGGCTCGAAGACGACCACCGGATCGGGTGAGCGGATCGCCGCCGCCAGAAGGCCTTTCGCGTCAGCGGGCGTCGAGGGAATCGCCACTTTCACGCCGGGCGTGTGGACGTAGTACGTCTCGGGAGAGTCCTCGTGGAGCTCGGGCGCCTTGACGCCGCCCCCCGTCGGCATGCGGATCGTGATCGGAAACTCCATCGCGCCGTTCGTCCGCCAGTGATAGCGCCCGACGTGGCAGATCAGCTGATCCAGGCACGGGTAGCTGAAGGACTCGTATTGCATCTCGCAGACCGGCCGCCACCCGGCCATGGCGAGACCCACCGCGGTGCCGAGGATGCCCGCTTCGGCAAGCGGCGTGTCCACGCAACGGTCGGGCCCGAAGCGGTCGAGGAGCCCCGCGGTCGCACGAAAGACTCCGCCGGCCCGGCCGACGTCCTCGCCCATGACCATCACGGTCCCGTCGCGCTCCATCTCGCCGTGGAGAGCCTCGTTGACCGCCTCGACCAGGGTCTTACTCGACATAGGCGTTTCTGGTCACGAGCTCGGGATCGGGCTCGGGCAGGGCCTCGGCGGCGGCGATGCCCGCTCGCATCGCTTCGAGCGCCTCGGCGCGGGCTACTTCGGCCAGCTCGTCGTTGAGGACGCCGATCCGGCTGAGGTAGCGCTCGTAACGGCCGAAACACTCGTTCTCCCGCTCGCGCTCGACGCGATCGGCGTCGACGTACGCGCTCGGGTCGTCGGCCGTCGCGTGCGGCGCGCAACGGTAGGTGACCGCCTCGACGAAAGTCGGGCCCTCGCCGGCACGGGCGCGCGCGAGGGCTTCTCTGGTCGCTTCGTAGACAGCGAGCACGTCGCCGCCGTCGACCCGTACTCCAGGCATGCCATAACCGACGGCCTTGTCCGCCAATGTCTCCGCCCTGGTCTGAGCCGGCAGCGGAGTGGAGATCGCCCAGTAGTTGTTGTTGCAGAGCAGGACGACCGGGGCCTGCATGACCGCGGCGAAGTTGGCCCCTTCGTGAAACGCGCCCTCGGAGGTGGCGCCGTCACCGAAGAAGGCGAGCGCGCAGGTGTCCTCGCCGCGCAGGCGCTTTCCCCACGCGAAGCCGACGGCGTGCGGCACATGGGTCGCGATCGGGACGGCGATGGAGGCGAGCCGGTATTCACGCGGATCCCACCAGCCGGCGGGATGGCCGCGCCACCAGGAGAGCACGGTCTCGACGGGCATGCCTCGCAGCAGCCCGACGGCGGACTCGCGGTACGACGGAAAGATCCAGTCCTGGTCGGCGAGCGCGCGAACGGCACCGACCTGCATCGCTTCGTGCCCCCAAAAGATCGCGTAGGTGCCGATCCGTCCCTGCCGGTGGTAGACGAGCGAGCGCTCGTCGTAGGTCCTGAGCAGGACCATGTCTCGGTAGAGAGAGAGGAGGTCGGCCGCCGCGAGCCCTTCGACCTTGCCGTCGGGCAGCGCGTCCCCGTCCCCGATCACCCTGCGCAGGTCCTGCTCGGCGGGCGCCACCTGGGCCATGGCTGAAAATCTATCCGGGCGTGAGGACCTGAAGCGCGTCGCGCTCGGCCTCGAAGTGCGCTTCGCCTACGTCGCCGAGGTCTTCGCCGTCGACCTGAAGCGGTAATGGCGCGTCGCACACGATCCGCAGCTCGTCCGCGTCGTGCACGTAAAGGAGGTGACGCGAGCGCTCCTGTCCACGTCCCGCGAGCACCCACCACGCTACCTGTGGGAGGACGCGGGCACGCAGGCTCCGTGGCGCGACGAGGTCGAGCCCGAGCTCGAAGCGGGCCCTCGGCGCGACCCGGAGGGGAAGCCGACCCGCGTAGCTGTAGGGATCGCCGTTCGCGACGAGCGCGAAGGCCACCCGCCCCACTCCGACTACCTCCATTGCCGGGTCGAAGCGTCCCCGCCGCTCCGCGAGGATCCCGAGCAGCGTGCGGACGAAGGCGACGTCGCCCCCTCGGCGGCCACTCTCGCGTCCCAGCGCGTCGACGCGGCGAACCAGCTCCGCATCGAGGCCGAGTCCGGCGCTGAACGTGAAGCGCCGCCCGTTCACGCGGCCTAGGGAGATCCGCATGGGCTCGGCACCGTGAGCGAGCAGCCGGGCCGCGGCCACGGGATCTCGCGGCAGCCCGAGGGCCCTGGGGAGGACGCTCGTGCCCCCGCCTGGGATGAACCCGACCGGAACGTCGGCGACGAGCCCGTTGACAACCTCGTTGTAGGTGCCGTCGCCGGAGTAGACGAAGATGCGGTCGTACTTCTGCGATGCCTCGGCGGCGAGGTCGGCGGCGTGCGCGGGCCCCTCCGTGAGGAGAGTCTCGACCGCCCCTGACGCGGCAAGCTCACGCTCGACGGCGAGCGTGAGGTCCGGCGTGACCCGGCTCGCGTGCGGATTGACGATGAGCGCGGCGCTCAAGCGGGCGAGGAGTAACCGCGCATCCCATCCATAAGCAGCGCGTAGAAGCGATCGGCGAGCGTGTCTGTGTCGGCTCCCGCTTTGAGCCAGGTGTAAGCCCAATTGGCGGCCGAGAGGAAGAGAAGCGCGGCGACGCTCTCGTCCAGGTCGGTCCGCAGCTCGCTCTGCTCGCGTCCCTCCCGAAAGAGCTCCCGGATGCGCTCCTCGTAGCGACGGCGCTCGGCGACGATCTCCTCGCGGCGCTCGCCCTCCAGGTACTTCCACTCCTGGACGAAGACCGTGGCGACCTCGAGCTGGTCGGCGACGACCTGCAGGTGAGCGCGCAGGGCAAGACGGATCTTCTCCGTCGCCTTGAGTTGCTCGGGGATCGCGTCCAGGCCGGCGTGGAACGCGCTCGCGCCGTCGCGCATGGTCTCGTAGAGAAGGTCCTCCTTGCCCTCGATATGCGCATAGAGAGAGCCCTTCTGGACGCCCAGCGCCTCGGCGAGGTCGCCGATCGACGTCCCGTGGTAACCCTTCTGGGCGAAGAGGCGTGCCGCCTGGCGGGAAAGCTCCTGACGCCTGGTCATGGTAGATTCTTACCTAACGATCGTTTGGTTGCCATGAACGACAACGAGTTCCAAGCGTACGTCCAGGAAGGCGGGCAGGTCGAGACCGGCGACGCCATGCCGGACGACTACCGGAAGGCCCTCATCAAGTTCATCGAGATGCACGGGAACTCGGAACTCATGGGGGTCCTGCCCGAGCGCGAGTGGATCCTCCGGGCGCCGACGCTCCAGCGGAAGCTTGCCCTCACCGCCAAGGTGCAGGACGAGGTCGGCCACTCGCAGCTCATCTACCGGGTGGTCGAGGACCTGGGGAAGCCCCGCGAGGCCTGCCTCGACGACCTCGTCGCGGGTAAGACGAAGTTCCACAATGTCTTCCATTACCCGACGAAGACCTGGGGGGACGTTGCCGTGATCGCTTGGCTCGTCGACGCCGCGGCGATCATCTCGCAGAAGGCGCTCCTCAAATGCTCGTACGCGCCGTACGCGCGGATCATGAAGAAGATCTGCTGGGAGGAGTCGTTCCACATCCTCCACGGGCGCGACTGCATTCTCGCGCTCATGACCGGGACGGACGAGCAGCGCGAGCTCGTCCAGGAGGCGGTGACCCGTTGGTGGGGGCCGCTGATGCAGTTCCACGGGAACCCGATCGCGGCGGAGGACGATCCGATGTACCGCTGGCGGATCAAGAGCCAGGCCAACGAGGATGCGCGCCAGCAGTTCCTCGACGGCTACGTGCCGCAGATCTGGGAGCTCGGGCTGACGGTGCCCGACCCGAGGCTCCGCAAGCGCGACGACGACGGCGTCTGGGAGTATTCGGAGCCCGACTGGGACGAGCTCAAGCACGTCGTGACGGGCCACGGGCCGAAGACGGAGGAGCGACTGGGCTTCCGGCGCTGGTCGCGCGAGGAGACAGCCTGGGTGCGGAACGCCGTCCTTCCGCAAGCTGCGTGATTTACGAGGTTTTCCGCCAGGAGCGTGAGGGGCAGCCGTTCCAGCACGGCGGCTCTCTCGAGGCTCCGAACCTCGCGTTCGCAGAGGCGTACGCGCGCGAGCTCTACGGTCGCCGCGACGAGTCGTTCGCTCTCTGGATCGTCCCGCGTGAGTCCATCGAGGAGGTTCTCGATCCGTACGTGGCCGACGTGTTCGATCGCGACTACCGCCGCGTGGACGGCTACTCGTTGAAGGTCAAGCTGAAGGAGGCGCGTGAACTAGCCGCGAAAAATGCTGCGCATTTTCCGCGGGAAGAATCCTCAGCCATTTCTGATCTAGGGCCAGCGTGAGCGAAGACGACATCACCAAACCGGCCGGCTCTCGGAGCGAGGGTTCTGTTCCAGAATCCGCGCAGCGGATTCTGGAATTAGCGGACGACGAGCTGATCCTCGGCTGGCGCAACTCCGAGTGGACCGGGATCGCGCCCTTCCTCGAGGAGGACGTCGCCTTTTCGTCGATCGCCCAGACCGAGATCGGGCACGCGCGGGCGTGGTACGAGCTCGCTGCGCGTCTAACTGGACGCGGACGCGTTGATGCCGACACGCTCGCCTTCGACCGGGATCCGGACGAGTACCGCTGCGCTCCCTTCGTCGAGGCGCGGCTGGTGCCAGACTGGGCTAAGACCATCGCCCGCCACTGGCTCTACGAGACGGCGGACGCGATCCGGATCGAGGCGCTGCAGGCCTCGGACGACCCCGAGGTGGCCGGCCTCGCCGAGAAGATCGACCGCGAGGAGAACTACCACCGAATGCACGCCGACATGTGGGCGGAGCGACTTCGCGATGAAGCTCGGTTTCGCAGCGCTGTCGACGAGCTTTGGCCTTCCGCGCTGGGCTTGCTCGAACCCGGGCAGCGCGATCGTCTCTGCGAAATCCTCAGTCGTGAGCCGGTCGATCCGGTCGAGCGAGGGGAGCACACGGAAGAGCTGCGTCCCCTCTGGGAGGAGATGACGATGGTGCGGCGCTCCGTGCCGGGGGCGTCATGGTGACCGTCGAGCGCGTCTGGGAGGCACTCGGCGAGATCCCCGACCCCGAGATCCCTGCGATCTCGCTCGTCGACCTGGGCGTCGTGCGAGCCGTGACCGTCGAGGGCGACAAGGTGCGCGTGGAGTTCACGCCAACGTTCCTCGGCTGCCCGGCCGTCGAGGTCATGCGCGCGCAGATGGCCGAGCGGATTAACGACCTCGGGGCAGAAGCCGAGATCGACATCGCCGCGGAAGGCTGGTCGTCCGACCGGATCACTCCCGAGGGAAGGCGGAAGCTCGAGGAATCCGGTTTCGCGCCCCCGGCCCCCGGCGCCGCTCCGACAACCCTTCTTCAGCTCCAGAAGATCGTCTCCCGCTGCCCCTACTGCGGCTCGGAAGACACCCGGCTCGAGAACCTCTTCGGCCCCACCCCGTGCCGCTCGATTCGCTACTGCGTGAGCTGCCGCCAGCCGTTCGAGCAGTTCAAGACGATTTAGCCCGGACGAAACGCAGCCGAGCGAGCTTCGAGGCCGCGACGCCGACGGCGAGAGCCGGCGCCCACAGGAATGGCGTCTGGAACGCGATCTGCGTCGCGACTGGGGTGTCGTAGCCGTCTGCCGGAATGGAAATCAGAGCCCACGCGACTGGGAGGCCGAGCGCCCACCAGCCGCCGACCGCCGCCCCCACGGCGACGTGGAATGCGAGCACGAGCGTAATGACCCACCACGAGAAGGGTCGCGGATCGACGCCTTCCCACGGGCCCCAGACGAGGTAGCTGAGCGCCGCGCCGGCGACGACATAAACGGCGACGGCCACCGCTCTCACGCGCGAACCCTCGTTCGGGCGCAGACCGCTTGGACTCCGAAGCCGGCTGCGACGAGAGCCACCTCGGCGGGCGCCCAGAGAAGCAGCCCTAACCACAGCGGGAGCGGCTCGCCGCGGTTTGCAGAGGGATAGCCGAGCGGCGCCGCCAGCAGCACCGGGAGAAAAGGGAGGAGCACGGCCCACCACCGCTTGACGACCCATCCGAGGGCCAGGTGCGCGATCACGACAAGGGCGAGCGCCACAACACCCGCTGCATCACTCCCGAAGAAGAGCTGTCGGTCGAGGATCCAGTACACCCAGACGAGAGCCAGTGCGAAATACGAGGCAACCGCTATGCTTCGGCTCTATCGCATCCATGCTATGTATAGCAGATCTGAGATATGAGCCAAGCATCCCCTAGGAGAACCCACGAGGCGCTCGAGCGGATCCGCGAGCGACTCGCCCATGCCGAGGACGGCTGGTTCTTCGCCCGGATCGCGGACCGCGTGGCCGAACGCAGACGCGAGCTCGGGCTCTCTCAGGCGGAACTGGCGCACGCGGTCTCGACAACGCAGTCCGCGATCGCTCGCCTCGAGAGCGGCGGGCGGCCGCCGCGCATAGACACCTTGCTTCGGATCGCCGAGGCCCTCGACTGCGATCTCCAGGTCGAGCTTCGCCCCCGCTAGACTCCTGGGCCGACGGCGCGTGAACCGGCGACAAAGGGGGGCGGGTGGGCATCATCGCGTGGATCATTCTCGGGCTCGTAGCCGGCTTGATCGCGAAGGCGATCTTGAAGGGGCCTAACCCCGGCGGACTGATCGTCACGACGCTGCTCGGGGTCGCCGGCGCCCTCCTCGGCGGCTTCCTCGCCAGAGCCCTCGACCTCGGCGACATCAAGGATTTCTGGGACCTCGAGACCTGGCTGATCGCAATCGGAGGCTCCATTCTCGTACTCGTTATCTGGCGGGCTCTGACCGGCGGTCGGCGCCGGCGACTCGTCTAGTGCGTCGCGCGCTCGGGCTCACACTGTCCTTTGCCTGCCTCGCCGCCGGCTGTGGTGGGGGTGGGGGAGACCGCCTCTCGCAGGAGGAGTTCCAGCAACAGGCAGACTCGATCTGCGAAAAGTACGACAAGAAGATCCAGGCTCTCGGAAGCCCGAAGACGCCGTCTGACATCCCGGCCTATGTGCAGAAGGGCATCCCTCTTCTCCGGCAGGGCATCGCCGAGCTCCGCGCGCTGAAACCGCCCGCCGACGTCGAGGACGATTACAACCGGATGCTGGACGAGACCGCCAAGGCGATCCCGGCTGCGGAGAAGCTCGCGGATGCCGCCGAGAAGAACGACGCCGCGGCCGTACAGGACGCCATCAAGGAAGGTCAGCAGGCCGACGAGGCGTCTGACGAGCTCGCTACCAAGCTTAAGCTGGACGGATGCGCAGCGGACTAGCGGTCGTGGCGGGCGCCGCAGCTCTTTTCCTCGCCGCCTGCGGCGGAGGAGGAGGCGGGAGCAGTGCCCAGAGCCTGACCGCGGAGGAGTTCCGCCAGCAGGCGGACGCCATCTGCAAGCAGTACGAGGACAAGCTCAGCGAGCTCGGCTCGCCCAGCTCGCTGGACGACCTCGGCAACTTCATCGACAAGGCCGTTCCAATCATCGAAGACGGCAACGACAAGCTTTCCGCACTCGAGCCTCCGGACGACCTTTCAGGCGATTGGGGGCGCGCGATGGACCTCCAGGACCAGAACCTCCAGGTCGCGCGCGACCTCCAGAAGGCGATTCACGACAACGACACTGCGCGTGTCCAGGACCTGGTCTCCCAGCTCGACGCCACCGACGCCGAAAGCAGTCGCCTCGCCCGCAACATCGGCCTCGAGGACTGCGGGCAGCAGAACCAGTAGGGCTCTAGTAGGACTAGCGCCCTGTGAAGCGCGGCTCCCGCTTCTCGAGGAACGCGTTCGCGCCCTCGCGAAAATCCTCGCTCCCCGCGGCCTCCGCCTGGAGCTCCGCCTCGAGCTCGAGCTGCTCGTCCAGGCTCGAGAGCGCCGCGCGCTGGAGTAGCCGCTTCGTCATCCCGAGCGCCCGCGTCGGCAGCGCGGCCAGGGTCGCGGCGAGGTCCGCGGCTCGTTCGCTCAAGCGGCCGTCGCCCACGACCTCAGCGACGAGCCCCCACGCGTGCGCGTCAGCGGCGGAAAGGCGGCGACCCGAGCAGAGCCATTCGAAAGCACGTGAATAGCCAAGCAGGCGCTCGATGAGGTAAGTCGCGCCGGTGTCGGGAACGAGGCCGATGCCAATGAATGCAGGGACGAAGGTCGCGGAGGACACGGCAAGCCGAAGGTCGCAGGCGCACGCGAGCGAGAGGCCGGCGCCGGCCGCTGGGCCATTCACCGCGGCGATAACGGGCTTCTCGAGCCCCCAGAGGGCAAGGACGTTCGGGTTGTAGGTGCTGCGGAGGCGCTCGCCGATGTCGCCGGCGGCTTCCTTGAACTCGTTCAGGTCCTGGCCGACGCAGAAACCGCGACCGGCGCCGGTGAGTACGACGGCGCGAACCTCCGGGGCCTGCGCCTCCTCGAGCGCGGCGCGAAAAGCTTCGTGCATGGCGCTGTCGAAGGCATTCAGGACCTCGGGACGATTGAGCGTGATCGTCATCACGCTGCCGTCACTTTGGGTCTCGACCTCTGCCACTCGGTAGGCCTTGCCGCCGCTGCTAGCGTGGAAACGCGGTGGCTGATCTTACGTTCATCTCGTCCGGGGAGGTCGCCGACGAGGAGGCTCTGGACGCCTACTCGCGTGCGGTGATCGGCGTTGCCGAGCGGCTCACGCCGTCGGTGGCCAACCTGCGCATTTCCCGCCGGGTGCGCGGCGGCCGGGTCGTCGCCGGCGGCGGCAGTGGGGTCGTCGTGACTCCCGACGGCTTCATGCTCACCTCCGCCCACGTTGTGGCGGCGTCGGACGGCACGGTTCGCGCCTCCTTCGTGGACGGAAGCGAGGTCGAGGCGAAGGTGGTCGGGACGGATCCGCTTTCCGACCTCGCGGTCCTGCGCGCGGAGGACGGCGGTCTCGCCGCAGCCGACCTGGGCGACGCCGAGACTCTCCGCGTCGGACAGCTCGTCGTGGCTATCGGGAACCCGAACGGTTTTGCCGGATCCGTGACGGCCGGAGTTGTCTCGGCCCTCGGACGCTCCCTGCCGGTGCGCTCCCGCGCGGCGGGGAGGATCGTCGAGAACGTCATCCAGACCGACGCGGCTCTGAACCCCGGCAATTCCGGCGGAGCCCTCGCTGACGGAACGGGCTGCGTGATCGGTATCAACACCGCCGTCGCCGGCGTCGGGCTCGGTCTGGCCGTGCCGATCAACGCGACGACCCGCAAGATCATCGGGGCGCTCATGAGCGAGGGGCGCTTTCGCCGCTCCTACCTCGGCATCGCGGGCGGCTCGCGGCCGCTGCCGCCGCGCCTCGCCCGCCAGCTCGGCCGCGTCGAGTGCGTCGAGGTGGTCGAGGTCGTGGACGGCAGTCCCGCCGCGAAGGCGGGTCTCCGCGCGGAGGATCTGATCGTCGACCTGAACGGCGAGCCGGTCGAGGGCGTGGACGACCTCCAGCGGCTGATGGCCGGCGAGCTGATCGGCATCAAGGTGGTCGTCAGCACGGTGCGCGACGGCCGCCTGCAGTCCGTCGAGCTCGTGCCCGTCGAGCTCGCCGTCTAAGAGCTATCGCCCCTTGAAGTTCGGGTCGCGCTTCTCGGTGAACGCCTTCAAGCCCTCCTGAGCATCCTCGGAGGAAAGAGCGAGGTGGAACGCCTTGCGCTCCGCGTCGAGGCCGGCCGCGAGCGGCGTCTCGAAGGCGTTCAAGACGGCCTCCTTTGCCAGCCGGACTCCCACCGGGCTCTTGGCCCCGATCGTCCGCGCGACGCCCTTGGTCTCCTCCAGCCAGTCCTCCTCGGAGGCAACTCGGGCGACGAGCCCCGCCTGCTCGGCCTCGCGGGCGGACAAGAAGCGGCCCGTGAGGATGACGTCCATCGCCTTCGACTTCCCGATCGCGCGCGTCAATCGTTGCGTGCCGCCCGCCCCCGGCAGGACGCCGAGGTTGGTCTCCGGCTGTCCGAACTGCGCCGTCTCGGAGGCGACGATCAGGTCGCAAGCCATCGCCAGCTCGCAGCCGCCGCCCAGGCAGTAGCCCGACACCGCGGCGACGATCGGCGTCCTGATCTTCCTGATCGCGTCCCACTTGTCGATCCGCCCGCCGAAGTAGAGCTCGAGGTGAGTAGCGTCGGAAAGCTCGTTGATGTCGGCGCCGGCGGCGAAGGCCTTGTCGTTTCCCGCGAGGACGATGCAGCGGATCGACTCGTCGTCGTCGAGGTTCTCGAGCGCCCCCACGAGCTCGCCCATGAGCTGGTTCGAGAGCGCGTTCAGCTGTTCGGGCCGGTTGAGGCGGATAACCGCGATCGGCTCGTCCCTCTCAATGAGGACGGTCACTTCTTCTCCAGAAACTTCTTGATCGCCTCCTGAGGCTCCTCGGTCGCCATCGACAGGGCGAGCCAGTCGCGCGCGTGGTTGATCGTCTGGTGCCAGGCGAAGTCCCGCCAGAAGTTGAGGTGCTGGCGTGCGTAGCGGGTGGTCTGAGGGAGCTTGCGCGCCAGGTTCTCGACGAAGCGGTCGACCTCGGCGTCGAGCTCCCCGGCCGGGACGGCGCGGTTGACGAGCCCCCACTCCTCGGCCTTGCGGGCGGGGATCTCCTCGCAGAGGAGGACGATCTCGCGGGCTCGCCGCTCACCGACCATGATCGGGAGCCACTGCGTTGCCCCGCCCGCGGGAACGGAACCGTGCTCGGGTCCGACGTGGCGGATGAACGTGTCCTCGACCATGACGGCGAGGTCGCAGGCCATCTGGAATTCGTTGCCGCCCCCGACGCAGATCCCGTTGATGCGAGCCAGCGTCGGCTTCCCGACCTCGCGCAGGCGGTCGTGAGCGTCCTTGAAGGCCCCGAACCACTTCCAGTACTCGCCGGGGTTGCCGAGGTAGTCATCGCCCCAGGACTTGAGATCGGCGCCGACGGAGAATGCGCGCCCCGCCCCAGTGAGGACGACGACGCGGATGGAGTCGTCCCAGGAGGCGTCCTCGCACGCCCTCGCGATCTCCCGCAGCATGCGGAAGTCGAACGCGTTCAAGATCTCGGGCCGGTTGAGCGTGATCGTCGCCCGCGGAGGCGCCTTCTCGTAGACGATCCGCTCGAAGCCGAGCTCGCTCGGATCGACCGGAGCCGGACGGTCCGGCTCGGTCACGCGAGCTCGGCGAAGTGGACGTGGAAGGGGATGCCCATCTCGGCCGCGTCCTTTCCGGTGGCGGCGAACTCGTCCGTGCGCGCGGCGGACTTGAAGGCCTCCATGTCGGGGAAGTCCCACTCGGCGTAGTAGGCGAACTTCTGTCCCGTGGGGGCGCCGAACACGTTTCCATGACGGAACGTCCCGCCCGGAACCTGACGGCACAGCTCCGCGTGCTGCTCGTAGCGAGCAGCATCGGGTTCCTTCTCGTACAGAACAAAGACCTTGACCATCTATCGCCTGCGAAGGATTCCCGATTCCTGCGTCAGGCGCGAGGCCAAGTAGACGGGGATAGCGGAGAGAAGCACGACGCCGATGGCCGCAACGTTGACGATCGGAAGCTGGTTGGGACGCGAGAGGTTGACGAAGATCCAGATCGGGAGGGTCTGGATCGAACCTGCTGTGAACGTGGTCACGATGATCTCGTCGAAAGAGAGCGCGAACGCCAGCAGCCCTCCCGCCAGGAGAGCTGTGCGAAGCTGCGGGAACGTGATGTACCGGAACGTCTGCCAGGGGTCGGCGCCGAGATCCATCGAGGCCTCCTCGATCGAGCGGGAGGTGCGCCGCAGCCGCGCAAGCACGTTGTTGTAGATGACCACGATGCAGAACGTCGCGTGGGCGACGATGACGCTGAAGAGCCCGAGGCCGACACCCAGAGGCTCGATCACGGTCCGGAACGTTGCGTTCAGCGCCATGCCGGTGACGATGCCCGGCAAGGCGATCGGGAGGATGACCAGGAACGAGATCGTCTCGCGCCCGAAGAAGCGGTAGCGCTGCACGGCGAAGGCGGCCAGCGTTCCCAGGACCAGGGCGACCGCCATGGCACCGGCCGCAACCTTGACCGATTCCAGCAGTGCGCTCCGCACGCCCGGGTTGTCGATCGCCTTCCCGAACCACTTCAGGGTCAAGCCGTTGATCGGCCATGTCTGCGTGCGGGTCTCGTTGAAGGCGTAGAGGGCGATCACCGCCAAAGGCAGGTAAATGAACGCCAGCGTCAGACCGGTGGCCAGCCGTAAAAGAATCCTTGCGAGCGGGGATTCCGACATCAGATGTTCTCGAAGGCGCCTAGCCGCCGCGCGATCAGGAGGTAGACGACCATGACTGCCACGGGGAAGGTGGCGAACGCGGCGGCGAGCGGGATGTTGTTGGCCACCCCGACATTGGCGTACACGACATTCCCGATGAACTGCTTGCCCTGGTAAACGATCTGCGGCGTAATGAAGTCGCCGATCGTAAGTGAGAAGGTGAAGATCGAGCCGGCAACGGCGGCCGGGAGGAGGAGGGGCAAGACCACGCGTCGGAAGGTGCGCCCTGCCTTGGCACCCAGATCGCTCGAAGCCTCCAGCAGCGAGTCGGGGATCCGCTCGAGCCCGGCGTAGACCGGCAGAATCATGTACGGCAGCCAGAGGTAGCTGAAGACGAGCCAGGCGCCGAACCAGCCGAACCCGGGGCCCTTGAGCCCGATCGGGTCGAGAGCCCAGTTGAGGATCCCTTCCTCTTGAAGGATCACCCTCCAGGCGTAGACCTTGACAAGGTAGCTCGACCACAGCGGCATCAGAACGGCGACGACGAGCAGGTTGCGAACTCTCGGCGTCGCCACCTTCGCCATGTAGTAGGCGATCGGCAGAGCGAGGGCGAAGTCGGTGAGCGTGACGGCCGCCCCCATGCCTAGCGTCCGCATCGTGATCGTCCGGTAGACCTCGCTCTGGAAGAGGAGCTTGAAGTTGTCGAGCGTGAAGGTGTGGACGACCTCTGCCGTGAACGTGTCGAGCGTCCAGAACGCCGCCACCAGCAAGACGACGAGCGAGCCGATGTAGGCGCCCAGAAGCCACGCCAAGGGCGCGCCCAGGAGTGCCGCGAGCTGGAGGCGCGGGTGGCGATGGAAGAACGTGGCGAGCCGGCGGCCGAACGACGGCTTCCGCGGAGAGAGAGGTTGGGCGGCTGTGGCCATCGCGGCAGTCGGTGGGGCGCCCCAGGGCGCCCCACCGTTCAGCGAGATCTAACCCTTGATCTCAGTCCAGGCTTGGGTCCACTCGGAGTAGTCCTTGCAGACCTCTCCGCGGTCGTCGCCGCAGTCCTTCGCCGGCGTGTTCCAGTAGTAGACCTTCTGCCAGTACGGCTCGTCGCCGGCGTGATACGTGTCACAGTGATTCTTGTCGGCGGTGAGAGCGCACGACTTCGAGTTCGACGGGGCCTCCCCGAACCACTCCGCGACGGCCGCGTTCGCCTTCGGCGAGATGATGTGGTTCATCCACATGTACATGCAGTTGGGATGCTCCGCTTTCGAGGAGATCATCCAGGTGTCAGACCACCCCGTCGCGCCCTCGTCCGGCAGGATCGCCTCGACCGGGACCTTGTCGGCCGCCAGCAAGTTGACGATCACCTGCCACGTCGTGCCGAGGACGCTGTTCTTGCCGCTGAAGGCCGAGATCTCCTTCGTGTAGTCGGACCAGTACTCGCCGACGAGGCCGCGCTGCTCCTTGAGCAGATCGACGGCCGCCTGGAACTGCATGTCGTCGAGCTCGTACGGGTTCTCGATCCCGAGGTCCGGCTGCGTCGCCATCAGGTAGACGGCCGCGTCCGCGATGTAGATCGGGCTGTCGTAAGCGGTCACCTTCCCCTTGTACGGCGAGTTGGGGTCGAACACCGCGCCCCAACTCGTCGGAGCCGGCTTCACGACGTCGGTTCGCCACATGAGCAGGTTGGCGCCGCGCCCGTGCGGTACCCCGTAATGGACTCCGTCGACGGTGTTGTGCGGCCGGTCCTTCAGGTCCGGGAACATGTCCGCGTAATTCGGAATCAACTCCAGGTTGACCGGGGCCACGTCGCCGGCTGCGATCAGCCGGAGCGTCGCGTCACCGGAGGCCGAGACGCCGTCGAACTGGCCTGACCGCATCTGGGTCACCATCTGGTCGGACGTGTTGCCGATCGTGACATTGACCTTGCAGCCGGTTTCCTTTTCGAAGTCCGTCACCCAGTCCACGCTCGGATCGGTCGATCCGTCCTCCACGTAGCCGGCCCAGGCGATGAGGTTGACCTCGCCCTCGCCGGCGCCGAGCTTCTCCGGAGCACCGGCGGCTACGTCGGGGTTCGAGGACCCACCGCCACCCGTCCCGGTTGCGCCGGAGCCTTCCTCTCCACCGCCGCATCCCGCAGCGAGCAGGGCGAGTCCGGCCACGACGAGGATCAGGGCCGCCCAGCCCGCATGTCGCTTCCACTGTTTACTCATGGGCCTCCTCCGTTTGTCCGTCCCCTTCGATCACATAGGTCTGCTCCGGGCGCCATTCGAGCCGAACCGCTCTTCCACGCGCTTCGACTACGTCCGCCGAAGTCGTCTGCAGGTTCTGCCGGACGACGACTAGCTCCCCACCCGCGTCGAGATCGACCACGTAGCGCGTAACCATGCCCACGTAGACGACGTCGCGGATGCGCCCGTCCTCAACGTGCGCGCCGCTCTCGGGTGAGTCCCCGTCGCCGAGGATATGGATCTTCTCCGGCCTCACTGTGAAGCGACGCCCGTCACGCTCGAGCATGTTCGAGATGCCGACGAAGCTCGCCACAAACTCCGTCGCCGGTCGTTCGTAGAGGTCAGCCGGCGGACCGACCTGCTCGATGCGGCCCTCGTTGAAGACGGCGATCCGGTCGCTCATCGTCAGCGCTTCCTCCTGGTCATGTGTGACGTAGACGAAGGTGATTCCGACCTCCTGCTGGATTCGCTTCAGCTCGATCTGCATCTCCTGTCGCAGCTTGAGGTCGAGGGCGCCGAGCGGCTCGTCCAGGAGCAGCACCTGCGGCCGGTTGACGATCGCCCGTGCCAGCGCGACGCGCTGCCGCTGACCGCCCGAGAGCTGGCTCGGCTTGCGCGTGCCAAAGCCTGTCAGCTGAACCATGGCGAGGGCGTCCTCCACACGTTCGCGGCGCTGTCGCTTCGGGATCTTCCGGATTCGGAGTCCGTACTCGACGTTCTCGGCGACGGTCATGTGCGGAAAGAGCGCGTAGTCCTGGAAGACCGTGTTGACGTCCCGGTCGTACGGGGGAAGATTCGTGACGTCCGTCCCGCGGAGGTAGATCAGGCCGTCGTCCGGCTGCTCGAAGCCGGCCACGAGCCGCAGGGTGGTCGTCTTCCCAGATCCCGAGGGCCCGAGCAGGGTGAAGAACTCGCCGACGGGGATCTCGAGATCGACCCCGTCCACGGCGACCACGTCGCCGAAGCTCTTACGGACGGATTCGAGCCGGACGTCGGGCGGGCCCTCGCGCTCCGCGAGCTCGATGTCGTCAGTTCGTTCTTTGGGCCGCGTCGACAAGGGCTTCTTCGAGGATCTCGAGGCCTCGGTCGAGGTCCTCGTCGGTTATGACGAGGGGAACGAGAATTCGGATGACGTTCCCGTAGAGACCGCAGGAGAGGAGGATCAGCCCGCGGTCGCGAGCGGCGGCGGTCGTCTTCGTGGCCAGTGTCGCGGCGGGCTCCTTCGTCTCCCGGCTCTCAACGAGCTCGAGCGCGAGCATGGGGCCGACCCCTCGCACCTCGCCGACGGCGTCCACGCGGCCGGCTATGCCAGCGAGCGCTGCGCGAAGGCGCTCCCCGATCGCTTCCGCTCGCAGGCGGAAGCCCTCCGTCGCCACCTCGTCGAGGACGGCGAGGGCTGCAGCGCACGCGACCGGATTTCCGCCGAAGGTGCCGCCGAGCCCGCCTGCGGCCACCGAGTCGACGATCTCCGCCGGCCCTGTCACCGCTGCCAGAGGAAGTCCACCGCCGAGGGACTTTCCGGAGACGACCAGGTCGGGCTCCACGCCATAGCGCTCGATCGCCCAAATCGGCCCGGTGCGGCCGATGCCCGACTGGACCTCGTCATCGACGTAGAGGATCCCGTAGCGGTCGCAGAGCTCCTTCAGTCGCCGCGGGAAATCCTCAGGCATGGGAATGAAGCCTCCCTCGCCCTGCACGGGCTCGAGGACCACGCAGGCGACCGACTGGGGGTCGACATCTCCTTTGAACAAACTCTCGAGCCCGTGGATCGCGTCGTCGGACGTGACGCCCCGGTACGGGTAAGGCGCCGGCGCGCGGTAGACCTCGGGCGCGAAGGGGCCAAAGCCGCGCTTGTACGGGACGACCTTGCTCGTCATGGTCATCGAGAGCAGCGTGCGTCCGTGGAACGCCCGGTCGAAGACGACGACCGCGGGACGACCGGTCGCGACGCGCGCGATCTTGACCGCATTCTCGATCGCTTCGGCGCCCGAGTTGACGAGCAGGCTCTTCTGTTCGTCCCCGCTGCAGGGCGAGAGCTCGGCGAGCCGGCGGCAGACCTCCACGTAGGGCTCGTACACGCCGACCATGAAGCACTGATGCAGGTAACGGTCCACCTGCTCGTGGATCGCCGCGACGGCAGTCGGGAGGCCGTGACCGGTGTTCTGACACCCGAGGCCGCCCGCGAAGTCGATGTACTCCCGGCCATCAACGTCCCAGACGTGAGCGCCCACCGCCCGATCGACGACGAGCTCGGGAGTGGCCACTCCGGCGGCCACGTAACGCTCGCGCGCAGCCAGGACGCGGTCGGTCGCGCTACGCTCTCGGAGCGACATCCGCCGAGTCTACAACGGTGCGCGTGGCCATTCCTTGGCCGTTGCGGCCGAATCCGTGCGGTTATGCTCGCCGCCGTGTCCGCGAGCTCGACGGCGATCTTCATTTCCCTCGTCGCCGGCGTTGCCGGTTCCGTGCAGGTCGCGGTCAGCGGCGCTTTCGGCCGCCGGATCGGCGTGCTCGAGGCCACGGCCTTCGGCTCGCTCGGCGCCGCCATCATCGTCTGCTCTCTCGTACTCGTCGCCCGCCAGGGCTTCGACGGAGTGCTCGCCGGGGTCCGCGAGCCTCCGTGGCTCTGGCTCAACGCGGTCATGGGCGCGATCGTCGTCCTCTCGATCACCTTCGCCGCGCCGCGAATCGGCACCTTCGCCACCATCGGTCTCCTCATCGCCGGCCAGCTCGCCATGGGCGTCCTCATCGACGCGTTCGGGCTGTTCGGCTTGGAGCGGATTCCGTTGAACGCCGCCCGCCTCACCGGCCTGCTCCTTCTGGCCGGCGGAGCGCTGCTCGTCCTGAAGCGCTGACCAGAGAAGCGGTTTGTGTTTCAAACGCACAAAGTCCCATTCCTTTACGCAAGGGGTTCCGGCTACGAAGTCGCCCCTGTACGTGGAACACAAACCCGGTCTAGCCGGAGAGGTCGAGCAGCGGCGCGAGCTTGTCCCAGCGAGAGATCTCGCAGCCGTTCGCGCGAGAGAAGGAGGCGTTGACCCCCGCGCCGGAGAGCGTCGCCTCCTGGTCGCCGCCGTAGATCTGGGTGCAGGCGACATCGCCGGCAGCGGGCTCCAGCGCGTCCTCGTGCTCGAGGAGCGCGTCGCAAGCGCTGACCGGGTCGGGGTGGGAGCCGCCGTCGGGGTCGCAAGTCAACGTGGCCGTACGTGCTTCGCCGCCACGACCCGTGGGCCAGTAAGTGACAGTGAGGTCGTAGCGCGGCGGGCGGTCGTCTCCAGCGGCCTCCGTGCCTCCGCATCCTGCCGCCAGGGCAAGCGCTAAAAGAAGCGCGACCCGACCTACAAGCCCCACGGGTTGACGGGCTTGCCGCCCGTCGAGACGAAGACGGTCTTCGTCTCCAGATACATCTCGATCGTCTCGAGCGAGCCTTCGCGGCCGAAACCGGATTGCTTGTAGCCGCCGAACGGCAGTCCCGGGAAAGCCGTGTTCGGGAGGTTGATGCCGATCACTCCGGACTTGATCTGACGCGCGAGCCGGTGGCCTCGGCCGGGGTCCGACGTCCAGACGGTCGCCGTAAGCCCGTACTTGACGTCGTTCGCGATCCGAACCGCCTCCGCCTCGTCCTCGAAGGGGATGACCGTGACCACCGGGCCGAAGATCTCCTCCTGCGCGACCGCCATGCGGTTCTCCACCCCCGCGAGCACCGTGGGGGGATAGAAGGCGCCGTCGCCGTCGGTGGGCTCGCCACCCGTGATGACCTCGGCCCCCTCCTTGCGCCCGGTCTCGACCAAGCCGTGCACCTTGTCGCGGTGCGCCTGCGAGATCAGCGAGCCCATCTGCGTCTCTGCGTCGAGAGGATCGCCGACCTTCATCTCCGCGGCGGTCTCCGAGAAGCTGTTGACGAACTCGTCGTAGAGCGGTCGCTCCACGAGAACGCGCGAACGGGCATCGCAGCTCTGTCCGGCCGCGTAGTAGATCGCGTAGACGGAGGAAGGCACCGCGTCCGCGAGGTTCGCGTCCGCGAAGACGAGGTTCGGGCTCTTGCCGCCAAGCTCGAGAGAGAGCCGCTTCACGGGCTCGGCGCAAAGCCGCATGATCTCCGAGCCGGTGGCCGTCGACCCCGTGAACGCGACCTTGTCCACTCCCGGGTGCTGCACGAGGTAGGAGCCGGTCGTCGGCCCGTCCCCGGGGACGATGTTGACGACACCGGCAGGAATCCCCACCTCGGCGGCCAGCTCGGCCACACGGAGGACCGTCAGAGGAGTCGCGGGGTCCGGCTTGAGCACGACCGTGCAGCCGGCGGCGAGCGCAGGCGCCAACTTCCAGGCGGCCATCATGATCGGGTAGTTCCAGGGGACGATCTGCGCCGCGACGCCGACGGGCTCCTTGAGGGTGTACGCGAGGATGGATCCGCCGATGGGCGTCGTTCGCCCGGCGATAGATGCGATCGCCGACGCGTACCAGCGGAAGTTCTCTGCGGAGACCGCGACCTCGCCCTTGACGGAGGACACCGCCTTCCCCACGTTTCGCGTCTCGAGCTCAGTCAGCTCCTTGCGGTTGGCAACGATCGCGTCGGCGAGCGCGTGTAGGAGGCGTGAGCGCTCGTTGGGAGGGGTCTTCCCCCAGGGACCCTCGAGCGCAGCCCTTGCAGCCTCGACCGCGCGGTCGACGTCGGCCTCCCCCGCCATCGCCGCCTTGGCAAGCGGCGCACCGGTCGCGGGCTCGGTGAGCTCACGGACTTCCCCGGATGCTGGCTCGACAGTCTCTCCGTCGATGAAGAGCCCGAACTCGCGCTGCGTGACAACCGCCATGGGGGGCAAGATACCGGCATGACGCAGGCGCGAGTGTTCTTCTACGGGCTGACGGTCCTCTTCCTCCTCGGCGTCGTCGTGCAGTTCTTCCTTGTCGGCCTCAACGTTTTCGGCGGCACCTCGATCGAGTCCCACCGGGTGCTCGGATTCATCCTTTCGGCGGCCGCGCTCCTCCTGATCATCCTCGCCCTCGTCGGCCGACTTCCGCGGAAGACGGTGCTGCTGACCGTCCTCCTGCTCGGCCTCACCATCCTCCAGAGCGTCCTCGTGAACGTCCACATCGACGAGGTGGGCGCCCTCCATCCCGTGAACGCGCTCGTGATCGCGTTCGTGGCGTACGGGCTGATGCAGCGCTCGCGCAACTATCTGGCTTCGAAGATGGCCGCCTGACCCTGGCCGACCCCGACGCAGAGCGTCGCGAGCCCGTAGCGCCCCTCCCGCCGCCGTAGCTCGTGGAGCAGGCTGACGACGAGCCGCGCGCCGCTCATCCCGAGCGGGTGGCCGATGGCGATCGCGCCTCCGTTGACGTTCACGCGCTCCGGGTCGAGTCCCAGCTCGCGGATGACCTGGAGGCTCTGAGAGGCAAACGCCTCGTTGAGCTCGACGAGATCGAGGTCGTTCACGTCGAGACCGACCCGCTCGAGCAGTTTGCGCACCGCGGGCACCGGCCCGATGCCCATGACCCGTGGATCGACGCCGGCGACGGCGCTGCCGACGAACCGGCCGAGCGGTCGGGAACCGAGCTGCTCGGCCTTCTCCTCGCTGGCGACGACGAGCGCAGCGGCGCCGTCGTTGATCCCGCTCGAGTTTCCGGCGGTGAGGCTCCCGCCTTCGCGGAACGCTGGCTTGAGAGCCGCGAGCTTCTCGGCGTTCGTGTCCGGCCGGGGATGCTCGTCGCGCTCGACGTCGCCGACGGGAACAAGCTCCTCGGCGAACCGGCCTGCTTCGTCGGCGGCGGCCCAGCGCCTTTGGCTCTCGAGCGCGAAGGCGTCCTGCTCCTCGCGCGAGATCGACCATCGCTCCGCCACGTTCTCACCCGTCTCGCCCATCGACTCGAGTGGAAACATGGACTCCATTCGTGGGTTCGGGAAGCGCCAGCCGAGGGTCGTGTCCCAGACCGTCTGGTCGCCGCTCTCGGGCTTGCCCATGACGAGTGGCGCGCGGCTCATGGACTCCACGCCTCCGGCGACGAACAGCTCACCGTCTCCGGCCCGAATCGCGTGGCACGCTCCGATCACCGCGCTGAGGCCTGAGGCACAGAGACGGTTGACCGTCACGCCGGCGACCTCCTGCGGCAGGCCGGCAAGGAGAGCGGCCATGCGGGCGACGTTGCGGTTGTCCTCCCCCGCCTGGTTCGCAGCGCCGAAATAGACGTCTTCGATCTGCTCAGGAGGGACGCCTGCGCGCTCGACGGCGGCCGAGATCGCCAGCGCAGCGAGATCGTCGGGACGAACGCCTGCGAGGGCGCCGCTGTAGCGCCCGACAGGGGTCCGGACCGCAGAGAGGATGACCGCCTCGGCCACGACTCAAGTCTAGCCCTGCGTTTGACGATCACTTTCGGGTGAGGGCCCTGCCGCTCCTCCTAATCGCCCTGTTGCTCGCCGGATGTGGATTCGGCGGCGAGAGCGCGCCCGAGGCCGTGGTAGGCGACGGGCTGACCCGCTACGAGATCTCCTCGGGCCGCTTCTCCATCAGCGTCCCGGAGACCTGGCACGCGACGACCTCGTCGCAGATGCAGAAGGCGAGCTTCAAGCGGTTCGCCGACCAGAATCCTGCCTTCGCGGCCTACGCCAGCGCGGTGGCGAAGAAGAACTCGTTCAAGTTCTTCGCGTATGACCCCGTCGTGCGCAAGCGCTTCGCCACGAACCTGAACGTCATCGTCACTCCCGTGCCCGCAGGCGTGACGCCCGAGAAGTACAAGCGGAGCGCGCTCGCGGAGGCGAGGGCGATCGCCGACTCGCGGCTTCACTCGAGCGAAGTCGACCTCCCAGCCGGAAAGGCACTGCGAATCGAGTACCGCTTTCGCTTCCGCTTGAACAGCCGCAGGCAAGGCGTCGCGACGACGCAATACGCGCTCCTGCTCGACGGCAAGAGCTACGTCCTCACGTACACGACTCTCCCGGCGCTCCGAAGCGACTACGCGAACTGGTTCAAGCTGTCAGCAGAGTCTTTCCAGCTCAACAGCCGCTAGCGCACCCTGGCCGCGCTGATTCAAGAGACGAAGTCGACGCGGACGGGCCGCTCGAAGGCACCGATCTGCTCGCCGCGCTGGAGGAGCTCGCTGACCGCCTCCCGGCCCTCGTCGCCGTAGTCCTCGGTCAATCGGTTCACGTACATGCCGACAAAGCGGTCTGCTAGGCGGGGATCGAGCCCGCGCCCGTACTGCAACGCGTAGGAAAGCGCCTCCTCACGGGATTCGAGCCCGGCGCCGATCGACTCCCGCAGCACCTCGGAGAGCTCGTGAAGCGTTTCTTCGCCGAGGTCGCGCCGCGCGACGTTGATGCCGAGTGGGAGCGGCAGACCCGTCTCCAGAAGCCACCATTCGCCGAGGTCGACAACGGCGTGCAGCCCGTACTGCTCGTACGTGAGCTGACCCTCGTGGATGAGCAGCCCGGCCTCGGCACGACCCGACGTGACCTCTTCGATGATCTCGTCGAACGGCACCTCACGGAACCGGTACTCGCCGCCCAGATACATGCGGAGCACGAGGAAGGCAGTAGTCATGCTCCCGGGCACGGCGATCTCGATGTCGCACAGGTCCTTGCGGGTGAGCGGCTCTGAGGAGACGACCACCGGCCCGTAGCCGGAGCCCATGCTCGCTCCGTGGGGAAGGATGGCGTAGGAGTCCTGTACGAACGGGTAAGCGTGCAGTGAGATCGCGCTCACCTCGAGCCGCGCTTCGAGCGCCCACTCGTTGAGGGTCTGGATGTCCTTCAGGACGTGCTCGAACTCGAAGCCGCGTGGATCGACAACTCCTACCGCCAGCCCCCAGAACATGAACGCGTCGTCCGGATCGGGGCTATGTCCCAGTCGGATCTGCAGGCGCCGGACGCTAGCAACCTTGTGACCGAACTGTTTCGGGAACCGCCGGTCTACAATTTGAGATGTGTCTAAACCTGACCTCTCGATCTCGATCCAGGACTACCTGAAGGAGATCTACAAGCTCCAGAGCTCAGGCCAGCGAGCAACGACCACGGCGATCGCGAGGGCGATGGGCGTCGCTCCTTCGTCGGCTACGTCGATGCTGAAGAAGCTCGCAGCTCTCGGACTGGCAGAGCACGCTCCGTACCGCGGCGTCGAGCTCTCGGAGGCCGGGACCAAGATCGCCCTCGAGGTCATCCGCCACCACCGGCTGCTCGAGCAGTACCTCGCCGAGACGCTCGGGCTCGGGATCGACGCGGTGCACGCGGAGGCCGACCGGCTCGAGCACGTCATTTCCGAGGAGCTCGAGGCGCGGATCGACGAGCAGCTTGGGTACCCAACGCACGACCCGCACGGCGATCCGATCCCGGACGCGGGCCTCAACGTCGACCGGACGGCCCTGCGCTCCCTCGAGGCGCTCGAGCCCGGCGAGGAGGCGACCGTCCGGCGGATCCCCGACGGCGACGCGGGACTACTGCGCTACCTTGCCGAGCTGACGATACTCCCGGGCCGGAAGGTGACGATGCGCCGATCCGAGCCTTTCGGAGGCCCCCTCACCGTGGATGTGGACGGGAGCGAGCACGCCATCTCCCGCGAGCTGGCCGGCCAGATCGGAGTTTCCGGCTAAGCGTTGGGAGAGTGGCCGAAAAACCAGCGTTCGAGGGGCTTGAGCAGCTCTTCCTCGGTGAAAGGCTGGACGTCCTCGTTGACGCCCTCCTCGGCAGAGACGTGGAGATCGTCGCTGACGGCGTTGTTGGCGGCCTCCAGCGCGTCACCCATCTCGTAGCCCTCGAAGACGAAATCGTCGGCACGCGGTCCCGGCACTGCGCGGTTCCGTGGATTGATGGCCCGGCCCACGGCCCAGACGGCCCCCGGCCGTCGCTCGATCCAGATGACGATCTCGTCGCGGGTCCCGTCCTCGCCCACGGCGTGAACGACCCGTTCGGCGAAGCGAATCTTCGCTGAATCGGGGAGCACGGCGCAAGGATACAATCGGCCCGGTGTCCAATCTCGACGACGACAAACCACGCCAGGGCGGGTTCTTCTCGCGACTGTTCGGGAAGCGCGAGAAGACGGATGCCGGCCGCGGGTCGATGTCGAAGGAAGAATCTCTGGCCGCCTACGTCGTCCGTGAGCATCGGAGCGGCCGCTCGCTGGTGGACATTCTCGACGACCCCTACTTGAAGAACCGCGCTACGGACGAGCAACGCCTGCGCCTGCTCGAGCGGCCCGAGGTCATCCGCGCCGTCGGCGAGGACACTGCCGCCATGGCCGCGGAACGAGTCCGGAGCACTTAACTTAGGACGGCTAGAGCTCGACGCCGATACCGCGCTCTAGGGCGCGGTCGTGGACCAGCTTGGCGACGGCAAGATCCTCGGCCGCGATGCCGAGGCTCTTGAAGAGGACGATGTCGTCCTCCTGCCCCCGGCCGACCGTCTCGCCGCTCACTACCTCGGCGAGCTCGTGGACCTCGAGCCAGTCGAGGACGCCTCGTTCGACGGGCTCGACCAGGTCTCCCGCCTCGAGACGTGCCTGCTCCTTGGAGTCGCAGCAGACGAAAGCCGCCCGCTCCAGGACGGCGTTGTCGAGCTCGCGCGACTCGATCCGGTTTGCGCCCATCGCGCACACGAGCGCGCCGGGCTTGAGCCATTCGCCCCGGAGCACCGGATCCTTCGAGCTCGTAGCCGTGACGACCACGTCCTGTTCCGCCGCGTCGCGGTTGTACTCGCCCGGCTCGCAGTCGAAGCGTTCGCAAAAGGCCGCGAGGCGCTCGGCGTTCCGCGAGTAGGCCACCACCCGCTCGAGCTGCGGGAGCACGACGCGCATGCAGGCGAGCTGCGACTCGGCTTGCCACCCGGTTCCGATCAGGCCGAGCGTGGACGCTCCAGCCCTGGCGAGATGTCGAGCCGCGACGGCGCTCGCGGCGCCTGTCCGCAGCTGCCCCAGCCGGTCGGCCTCGATCAGGGCCAGCGCCTCCGGCCGGTCCGCGGCGAAGAGGACGACGACGAACCGGGCGCCTTCCGCGAAGCCGACGTAGCTCTTCAGCCCGGCTACGCCCAGCTCGAGATCGGCCGCCGCCATGAGGTTCAAGAGCCCCCCTGCGAGACCGATCCGAAAGCGGGGCCGGTTTTCCGCGCGGCCGGCGGCCAGGCGTGCGAAGCACCCCTCCACGGCCTCCACGGCGTCTTGTGGAGAGAGCAGCTCTTCGACCTCCGATTCCCCCAAGTAGAGCGGCATGGCGGGGTACTCTAGGTCGGTGGAGTGGCTTCGGGTCCCGCTGGCCGATCTCGACGCGGAGGGCCGTGCTGTCGTCAACGGGAAGGGAGACGAGATCGCCGTCTTCCTCGTGGACGGAAAGGCTCATGCGGTTGCCAATACCTGCCCTCACGAAGGCAACCCGCTGGTGGAGGGCGAGATCCTGGGCCCGACGCTCACGTGCGCTTACCACAGCTGGAAGTTCGACCTCGAGACCGGCGCCTGCCTCTTCGGGGACGAGCCCGTGCGGCTCTATCCCGCCGAGCTCCGGGACGGTGCCATCTGGATCCAGCTCACAACCTGACGCGGCTCCAGGGAATACCGGGATCCGAGTACGCCTCGGGATGGAGCAGGTAGGCGAGCAGCTCCACGCCGTCGACGAGACGCGGCCCGGGACGGGAGAAGTTGGCGTTCGCGTCGACGGCGAAGACGCGGCTCTCCTGGCGGGCGGCGGTTCCGAGCAGGCCCGCGGAGAGGTCGAGGGTCACGATCTCCGACAGCGTCCTGTCGAGGTCGAACCCGCATGGAGCGAGTACGACGACATCCGGCTCCAGCGCGGCCACGTCGGGCCAGCGCATCCGGTGCGAGGGCTCGCCCGACATTCCAGCCACTTCGATTCCCCCGGCCACGGCGACCATGTCGGGAACCCAGTGCCCCGCTGCGAAAGGCGGGTCGAGCCACTCCGAGATGAAGACGCGCGGATGCGTTTCGACCTCGGCCAGCGCCGCCCGCACCCGGTCGAGCCGGCTGCGCATGCCGCCGGTGAGCTCGTCGGCTGCGCCCTCGGCGCCGAAGCGGACTCCCAGTCCGACGATGCAGACGAGCACGTGGTCGAGCGTCGAAGGCGAGAAGTCGACGACCTCGACCTCGAGCGAGCGGGCGGTGACGATCTCGTCGAGCTGGTCGGTCGAGACCGCGCAGACCTCGCAGAGCTCCTGGGCGATGACGACGTCCGCGTCGATCTGTGCCCACACCTCGGAGTCCACGGCGTAGAGCGGCTTGCCGTTGCCGGCCGCATCGGCGACGGCCCGGTCGATCTCCGCACTGGTGAGCTCGGCGGTCTCGACGAGCGCTGCCGTGACGGCGGGCCGCTCCGCGGCCTCGGGCGGCCAGTCGCATTCATGCGTGACGCCGACGACCTGGTCTCCGAGGCCGAGCGCGAACAGGGTCTCCGTCGCGGCCGGGACGAGCGAGCAGATTCGCACGTGGCGTACGCTAGCTGCCGCTCTTCGGGATGAAGCTGATCTCGCCGCTGGTCTCGAGGATCGCCCAGCGGATTTTCCTGAGCGAGTCGATCTGCTGGATGCGCGCCTGGGCGGCGATCTCCTCCACCGAGATGCGCTCTCGGCGCAGGTTGTCGTCGATCGGCTTGCCGTCCTCGACCAGCACGACGGGATTGCCGTCGAGGATCGGGCGGGCGCGAGGGAACCGCCACGACACCCACGAGGTCGCGACGATCATGAGCGCAAACGTCCCGACCGCGAGCACGGCGCCGGTCACCGAGTAGTCCTGCTGGGTGACCCCCTGCTGCACGAAGTCGGCGATCACCACCAGGATCAGCAGGTCAAACGGCTGCATCTTCGACAGCTCGCGGCGGCCGAGCAGGCGCATGACCACCATCACGAAGAGGAAGACGACGGCTGAGCGGAGGACGATGTCCATGGCTACGGGTAGATCGTCTGTGCGTGCTCGAGCGTGGCCAGGGCAGATTCGCCGTCCGCGAGCACGACGTTCTGGGTCCGGTGGCCCAGCACGTTGGGGTTGACCTGGTACTGAAACCTGAGCACGAAATGGTCTCCGGCAGCGATGGGCCTTAGGGCCACCGTGTTCCGTCCGCCTTGCTGACCCCAGGTGACCGAGTCGGGCTCGACCGTATTGATGGTGAGCCCGTCGAACCAGCCGGGGTCGAGCACGAGCGTCGGCTTAGCGAGGTCTCGATGAGCGTCGATCCGGAAGATCGTCTGGTAGATGAGGCCGCCGCGGGCAGCGCGCGGAGTCTCAACGGTCAGCTTCGCAGCGGCTGCGTCCACCGACAGCACGCGCGTGTGCTGACCGAAGAGGTTCGCGAGGCCCAGTACGCAGGCGGCCAGGAGCAGGACGAGGCCTGCTCGCCGGAACCACGGCTCCAGGTTCCGGCCGTGCAGGTCCACGTGCGCAGAGCGATCGAGGTGATCGGGAAGCTCAGTCACCCGGCCAAATTCGGCGCGAGCCCGGATGCCTCCTTCCACTCCCCCGAGCGACCGCGGAGCCCGTCCTCCCGGCCGCTACACTCTTTCCGCGCGCCCGTAGCTCAGGGGATAGAGCGCTGCCCTGCGGAGGCAGAGGTCGCATGTTCGAATCATGCCGGGCGCATCATGGAAAGGCCCGCAGACACGGGCCTTTTTGAGTAAGCAGGTGGTTCGGCTCTCATTCGGCCGTGTCCAAGAAATGTCCATCCGCTTGAGAAACGCGCGCGTCGAAGGCGTCGAGCAGGCCCACTTCGTACTCGTCGGCATCGGGACTGAGGTGACCGTACGTCTTGTCGATCATCTCAAGCGATGTTCCCATTCTCCGCGCGAGGGCGAAGAGAGAGACGCCCGCGGCGATAGAGAAGGTCGCATACGTGTGCCTGAGGTCGTAGGGCCGGCGGTACTCGAGGCCGGCTGCCCGAAGCGCGGGCTTCCAGTGGCGCTCGCGAAAGTTGTGGAGGTCGAGATGGCCGCCTCGGGCCCCGGGGAAGAGGAGTGGCGTATCGAGCCGCGCGGCCGCGACGTCGAGTGCGCCGAGCACTCGCCTACGGAGTGGCACCCTGCACCGCGAGCGGTGTGTCTTCGCGTACTCCTTGAGCTTCCCGTTCGCGTAGACGCGCTGAACGCTGACGATTCGCCGCTCCCGTCGATGTCACGGCGCTCAAGAGCAATCCATTCCTCGGGCCTGAGGCCCGTGCCGGCGGCGAACTCCGGAATTGCTCGGTAGAGCGGGCGAAGCTCGGCGGCGATCATCTCGAGCTCTGACCAGGAGAGAATTTTCATTTCCCCCTGCCTCGGGGCGGGGTTGGGAATCACCGCGGCAGGATTCTCGTCGAGGTAGCGGCACCGGACGCCGTAACGGAGCACCTGGCGAAGAGCGCGGTGGACGTAGTGCGCAGAGCGCGGAGGGAGTCGCTTCCGCCACGCGTCATGACCCAGGACCTCGACGATCTGTCGTCCGGTTCGTTCCGCTGCCGCCGAAGCGCGCCCCGTTCATAGACTCGATCGCCGCGCGGATTGGCGCGCCGTGTCGGCCGAGCCGCTCGCTCAGGCCGCGCAGCCCGTCAGCATCCGGTGGCGCGGACCAACCTCGACCGTCGAACCCTCGCGGTCGAGCACGTGGAAGTCGAGACGCTTGCGACTGAGATCCAAACCGGCGTACAACATCGAAGCGGGCCTGCTCTGCGATAGCTCCCAGACGGCAAGCTGGAGCCTGTCACCCGGGGAGGCCCTTCTTCATCGCATTCCTCACCATGGAGCGGTCACGGTGTTCAGTCCCAACCGTGAGGTGGTCGCGCGCTCCGATCGGGCCTGCCGGGCAGCTCGCGCACCCGGTTCGAGCAGCATTCCCGGCTCGTCCTCTCCGCTCGACGCCTTGGCGCTCTTTGTCAGGCTGGTGTGCTGGTAAACGGCCGCGGGGTTGAAACGAGGAACATCCGGTCCCAAAGCGGCTCGACGGATGTAGCCGCAGCCAACAGAACCAGGGCGACCCCCGCGGCTCCTTCGACCAGCTCGATGCCGGTCCACGTCCACCGTTTCTGCTGCGCCGGGTCCCAGCTTCCTTGCACCCACGAGCCCCCGTTCTCTCTGGCCCGACGGTAAAAGTCGAGCGTGCGCTCGAGCCAGTACACGGCGGCCCGGCCGAGCTTCGGTTCCCCGGTCGCCTGGTACATCCGGTTGTAGAGGTGGGCCAACCCGGCCGCTCCGTGGCAGAAGCCGGCGTTGACGACTCCTGTCTCTGAGTCCGGCCGTTCCGCCGCCCGGCAGGCCAGCGCCACCGCCGCCTGCTCCCAGCCGGCATCACCCACGCCTCGAGCCGCCATCAAGAGGGCGGTCGCGATCCCTGGGTCCCCGTAGCACCAAGCGCAGCGTGCTGGGTAGGGCTGAAAGCCCGGCGCCACCCAGAGGGGGAAGGTCGGGCCCGCCTCGGTCGCCACTGAATGTGCGAAGAGCCACCGTACTGCCCCCTCGAGAAGCGGGCGGGCCGTCGCCTGCTCGATCCCGGCTCCGCAGATGCCGCCGAGAAGGGCGATGGCCCCAGGCACGCCGTGGGCGACGCCGAGGTCTGCGCGCCCTGATGGGTACTGCTTCCGCCATGCTTCGTGTATCTCCGCGGGTGGCGTCCACCAGTAGAGCCCATGCTCGTCGTGCTGGGCGCTCTGGCGCAGCAGCTCCACGACCCGGCGGAGGCATTCGATCGCCAAGGTGCGCGGGTAGCGCTGCAGGGCGTACACGCCAAAACCAGTGAGACCCTCGACGAGGTCGTAGGGCGCCGGCCAGTGGTCGGCCCGCGACAGGAGGCGCAGGAGGGCGTCGTCGACTGCCTCGTTGCGGTCCTCCGCGTCCGGGTCGAGGAGGCGGTCGACCAGCTCGGCAGCCCACGCCACACCGGTGAATCCCCCGTAGAGGGAAGCGTTCATCGCCTGCGTCGACACCGCCTCGATGGCCCGGTCGAGACACTGCCATGGAAGGACGTCAGCCTGCGGCATGCGGCGGGTTCGGGCCAGCCAGGCATAAAGAAGGGCCAGACCGGCCTGTCCCCTGCCGAGGGAAGGGTCCTGCCCGGCAGGTAGCGACGTGATCGACGGAATCGACCCTGCGATCGCGTCGACCGCCTGCAGAGCCTGCTCGGCCCTCGCTCCCGACAAGATAGGTTGCCAGCGACTCGCGGCGCTCGCATCGTCGAGCTCCGTCATATGGCCAGCCCCGATGCGCTCACGAGGCGGCGCCGCGTGCAGGATTGCCGTGGACTACCTCGGTCACTCCTGCTCCTCGCGAGCCGCGCCGCGGTCTCTTCATGCGCCGGCAACCGTATCGTCCGAACTGCGAACCAGACAGCGCACATGCACGTGCGCTGCCTGGTCCCTTCAGCTTGAAATCGGGGTTAGTAACAGGCCCTTATTACGTCCTCGCGCTACGAGCAGCCTGCCGCCTTGGTGTTCGGGCAGGAGTTTGGTCCTCCGTTCGGCGGTTGGTGGTTCCCACTTGCGCCACCGACGACCAGGGACAGCTCCTTCTCGTCGAGCGTCCGCAGCGTCTCCTTGGACAGCGTGAGCTTCTTGCCCTTCTTCATGCCAACCCTCCTCTCCCAAGATGACGAAGAACAGTCAACTGCGTGCCTTGACCGCTGGATTTTACCCCGTAAGCCAGTTTTTGAAATCTGACAGCCCTTTCATGACGTATTTGTCAGTCGACGGTGACGTGATGCGACGGCATTTTTATGACATTTCTGCAGGGACGAGCTCGATCCGAGCCGACGCGAAACACAGTCGCTGAGGCGTTCAGTCAGGATCTTGCCCTCCGCCATCGCTGCGGGCGAGCGCAATGAGGTCGCCGACGAGCCCGTTTTCCAGGGTCGGGTCGCGGAGCGGAAGGCGCGGGTCGATCTCATAACTGTTGTGCCGACCGACCTTCCGACGTTGCACGTAGCCCGCCTGCTGGAGATCGGCGAGCACACGGTAGGCGGAGCGCTCGGTGATCCGTGCTGCCCGCGACGCCTCTGCCACGGTTGCCTCCGGACTGCGCGCCACAGTCAGCAGCACCTGTGCGTGGCTCGTGGTGAACGTCCAGGATCGCAATCCGCATGGCTCGACTGCACGTGTGTTTTCCATCTGCCGCAGCTCCATGCTCGGAGACTCTTTGAGTTTCTCACCGTTGCCACGCGTGTCAAGGCGGTGAGTTCGACCCCGCTGAATCGACCGGATCAAACCGACGCCTCGGACACTTGCGTCTGAGCCCTCTCGTGAGTCAAGCTCAGAAGGAGGGACGGAGAGGAAATGGCAGACGCGAAGGCTGGCAACGCTCGGTGGTGCGGTTCTCGACGAGGGCGTCGGCCAGACTTGCTCGTAGCCGCAACCGACGTGAAGCCCCCGTCGGACGCCGTCATGCTGCTCGCGAGCGCGTCGCCATGAGCTTCCGCCGCGAGTTCGCCCCCTCGGGATTCTTCGTCCTGCGCACCCCGCTGCTGCCGTTCGACGAGCTCGATGCCTGGACGGAGGGCGCGGACCGGCAGATGCTCGAGCGTCGCCTGCGCGAGGCGTACGAGCGTTCGGAGCTCCGCGAGGCCCTGTATCTCGCGTCCCCGCAGCTCTGCGAGACGCTCGACGCATGGGGGAGCGAGCATGCGCGGAAGTGGCTTCCGGCGCTCGTCTCGTACTTCGAACGAGCCGCAAGCAGACCAACTCCCTTCGGCCTCTTTGCCGGCTGCAGCCTCGGCGAGATCGGCGAGCGGAGTTGCCTCGAGCTCGAGGAGCGTAGACGCTACCGGCGGCACACGCGCCTCGACATGGACTACCTGACCGCGCTCGTGGAAGCCCTCGAGGCTGACCCCAGCATCAGGCGGAGGCTCTCGTTTCGGCCGAACTCGAGCCTCTACCGCGCCGGCGGGCGAATCCGGTACGCCGAGTCGCGGCTCGACGGGACGCTCCGCTCGTACCACCTGGTCGCCGTCGACGACTCCGTCGAGCTCGCGGCGACGCTGGCGCGCGCAAGCGCAGGCGCGACGCCGGACGAGCTGGCCGCGACGCTGGTCGGCGATGAGATCTCGGTCGAGGAGGCGAAGGAGTTCGTCGACGAGCTGATCGATGCGCAAGTGCTCGTCTCCGATATCCAGCCGGCACTCACCGGCCCCGAGCCGATTCCGGCTCTCATCGAGGCTATGGACGAGCACGAGGAAACGGCGGAGCCGGCGAGGGCGCTTCGCGTGGCACTTGACTCGCTCGAGCAGCTGGACCGGCAAGGTCTCGGTACGCCGCCGGCGGAATACCGCCGGATCGAGTCGCTCTTCGAAGGTCAGCCTGCGAAACCGGAGTCCGCCCGGTTGTTCCAGCTCGACCTCACGAAGCCGGCGCGGGCAACTCTGGGCCGTGCAGTCGTCGATGAGATCACGCGCGCGCTCGAGCTGGTCGCCAAACTGACGCCGCGCGTACGCGACGACCCGCTGGACCGCTTCCGCGCAGCGTTCACCAACCGGTACGAGGATCGTGAAGTGCCGCTCGTGGAAGCGCTCGACGAGGAGATCGGGATCGGCTTCGACGTGAGCCAGGCCGCCGAGAGCGCACCGCTCTTGGTGGGCCTCAAGCTGGGCTCGCAGAACGGGACTGGCCCAAGTTGGGAGGGGCGCGACCGGCTCCTCCTGCATCTCGTTGGCCAAGCGCTTCGCGACGGACGGCGAGAGTTCGAGCTTACGCCGTCGGAGATCGACGCCCTCGCACCAGCAGAGCAGCCGCGGCTGCCCGATGCGCTCGAGGTGATGGCCACCGTCGCCGCCGCTTCGCAGGACGAGCTCGACCGCGGCCGCTTCCGCGTGCTTCTCCGCGGCGCGATCGGTGCACCGGGGGCCGGCCTCATCGGCCGCTTCTGCCACGCCGACGGCGCATTGCGCGCCCGTGTCGAGCAGCATCTCCTCCTGGAGGAAGCCCAGCGCCCGGACGCGCGGTTCGCGGAGATCGTGCATCTGCCAGAGGGCCGCGTCGGCAACATCCTCTTGCGCCCCGTGCTCCGTTCGTACGAGATCCCGTTCCTGGGCAGGTCGGGTGCGCCGCACGAGGCGCAGCTCCCGGTTACCGACCTCCTCCTCTCG
>Ga0137367_10000073_pt1 | contig 58920 bp, 65 predicted proteins | sample SagtaG_14_FD_104939 | JGI IMG/M metagenome (GOLD analysis project Ga0137367, IMG submission 104939) | Vadose zone soil microbial communities from Sagehorn Ranch, Mendocino, California, USA - Sage1_L_80_16 metaG | ecosystem: Environmental > Terrestrial > Soil > Vadose zone | place: USA... | reverse complement strand
CTCGCGGCGCGCCTGATCACCTACCACGCCGCGCACGAGTTCGACGTGAACCCGGACGCCAAGATCGTCCACGGGAAGGCGGCGATGGCGAAGCTCTACGCATCCGAGATGGCGGGACGAGTCGCCGACAGGGCGGTCCAGATCCTGGGCGGGCGCGGCTACATGCAGGAAAACCCCGCCGAGCGCCACTTCCGCGAGCTTCGTGTCGATCGCATCTGGGAGGGCACCAGCGAGATTCAGCGCGTGATCGTCGCGGGAGGGCTCTTCAAACGCGGGATCGGGCCCTACGCGGGCTGGGAAGCGCCGTGATCGACGACGTCCAGGAACTGCGCGACGCCCTCGCCGGAGGCGCCACGCTCCCCGCGAGCTGGTACTCGGACGCGGCCGTCCTCCGCCGGGAGCAGGACGCAATTTTCCGGCGCACGTGGCAGTACGCCGGCCGGCTCGACCAGGTCGCGGAGCCAGGAGACTGGTTCACCACCGTCGCAGGGACGATTCCGGTCGTCGTCACACGCGACCGCTCCGGAACCGTCAACGCGTTCGTGAACGTCTGCCGCCACCGGGGGCACATCGTCGCGACGGGAGCCGGGCACCGCGAGACGCTCCAGTGCCCCTACCACGCCTGGACATACGGGCTCGACGGAGCGCTGCGAACGGCGCCGCGCTCGGAGCGAGAGCCCGACTTCGACGCCGACGCCTTTTCCCTCGTGCCGGTCCAGGTGGACACCTGGGGGCCGCTCGTCTTCGTCAACCCCGACCTGGATGGCCCAACGCTCGTCGAGGCTCTCGGGCCCTTGCCCGGGCACGTCGAGGCTGCCGGAGTCGATTTGAGCCGCCTGCGCTTCCGCGAGCGGCGGGAGTGGGAGATTGCGGCCGACTGGAAGGTCGCCGTCGAGAACTACCTCGAGTGCTACCACTGCCCGGTTGCCCACCCGGGCTTCAGCAAGGTGATCGACGTGGATCCGGACGCGTACCTCCTCAGCTCGGACGGGCTCGTGGCCAGCCAGTTCGGAACGCCGCGCCCCGCAGCCCTGGCCGGAGACGGCAAGGCTCCATACAACCCGCGCGGCGAGGTCGCGCAGGCCCAGTACCACCTCCTGTGGCCCAACACGACGATCAACGTCGAGGCCGGGCCGGGCAACCTTTCGGTCGACTCCACGAGGCCGAACGGCCCAGGCCGGTCAAGCGGCGCGACCGACTACTTCTTCTACGAGGAGGTCTCGGACGAGCAGGCACGGGAGATGATGGACTTCGCCAACCAGGTCGGGCTCGAGGACAGCGCGCTCGTGGAAGCGGTTCAGCGCGGCCTCGACACCGGGATGGTGCCGCAGGGCCGCCTACTCCTCTCCAGCGAGCACCTCATCCAGCACTTCCAGCGGCTCGTCTTCGAAGCGCTCGCCGAGGCCTAGGCGCCGCTAGCCGAGCGCCGCATCTCGACGAACTCCCACTCGCCCCCGTTCGTCGAGTGCATGTACACGCGAACGGGCGCGAAACCGGCCCGCTCGTACACTGTGATCGCTCGACGGTTGAAGGTGGCCACCGAGAGGGAGAACTGCTCGGGCGCGAAGCGGCGGCGGGCGTACTCGAGCCCTGCGCCTAGAAAGGCTCCGCCGTGACCCCGTCCAGTCTTGTCGGGGTGGAGACCGAGCCCGATCTCAAGGATCCCAGCGGGCCTCGGTTTGAACGAGAAGTAGCCGACCAGAGCTCCCGCCTCGTCCTCAACGGCAGCGTATGCCTCCCCGCGCGCCTCGGAGTCGAGGAGCTCCGCGAGGTCATCCTGATCCGCTGCCCAATCGTAGAACGAGAATGGCTCAGGGTAGTGCCACAGCGCGATCGTCTCGGCGTCCTCCTGGCTCATCACCTTGAACCGGAAGGTCACGGCCGCTAGTCCCGGTTCTTGTCGAGCGCGGGCAGATAGGACTCCTGCTCGAGCCAGTGCCCGCCGTCAATCGTCAGGTTCTCGCCGGTGATGTAGCCGGCGTACGGGGAGCACAGCGCGGCAGCCCAGACGGCGACTTCCTCCGGGCTCGCCAGCCGGCCCAGCGGCACCGTCGAGGCGACGCGCGCGCGATCTTCCTGAGTCGGCCAGAGCGCTTGCCCCGCGCCCTCCGTGTCGGTGGGCCCGGGACAAATGCAGTTCACCCGGATCCCGTGCTCCGCCCATTCGACGGCGAGCGTTCTCGTCAGCGCGAGCACCCCCGCCTTGGCGGCTGCAGAGTGGATCGTCCCGGGCCCGCCTGTCCACGCGTAGCTCGCGATCACGCTGAGGATCGCGCCGCCTTCGCCCTGCTCGATCATGCGCCGTCCGGCCGCCCGGGAGCAGAGGAACGTGCCGTCGAGGACGATGGCGACCACCGCCCGCCAGCCGTTGGGGGAGAGCTCTTCCGCTTTGACGACGAAGTTGCCCGCGGCGTTGTTGACGAGCACGTCGACACGGCCAAAGCGCTCGACCGCGGCGGCGACGAGCGCGTCCACGGCATCGGGCTCGCGCACGTCGGTGGGCTTTTGGTGCGCCTGGCCTCCGCGCTCCTCGATGAGGCTCGCCGTCTCCGCCAGCGGCTCCTCTCGCCGCCCCGCGACGACCACAACCGAGCCGAGCCGCGCGAGCTCGAGCGCCATCGCCCGCCCAAGACCGCTTCCGCCCCCGGTCACAATCGCCACCCTGCCGTCGAACGTGCCCTCAGGCAGCATCGCGGTCCCCTCGTCCCAGGACGATCCGGGCGTCGAGGCCGAGCGCTCCCTCGGGGAGGACGAGCAGCGGATTGATCTCCAACTCGTCGATCTCAGGGTGTTCTGCAGCCGCTCTCGAGAGCGCCGCCGTGGCCCGAGCGGCAGCGGGGACGTCCAGCGCTGGGCGCCCGCGTGCTCCCAGGAGCAGCGGCGCGCCGCGCAGCGAGCCGATCAGCCGCTCGGCGTCGGCTTCGCCGATGGGCGCGAGCGCGACGGCCACGTCGCGGAGAACCTCGGTGTACAGCCCGCCCATGCCGACGAGCGTAACCGGCCCGAAGCGAGGATCGCGCCGGCTTCCCACGATCAGCTCGATCCCGTCCTCGACCGGCGCCGTCCGCTCCACGGAGTACTCTGAAGCCAATGTTGCCATTTCCGACAACCACCGCTGCAAAGCAACCGCATCCGCCAGGCCTACCGCGACACCGCCGGCGTCCGACTTGTGCACGTGCCCGAGCGCCTTGAGCACGACCGGGTAGCCGAGCTCGTCCGCAGCCGCCAAGGCCTCTTGGTCGTGCTTGACCCTGCGCGCCTCGACGAACTCGACTCCCGCGGCCTCGAGGAGCCAGCGGGCCTCCCAGTACCCCGCAGCCTTGACGGGCGGCGCGGGCTGAGGCAGGTTCGGAACCCCTCGTGGGCGAGCGGAGCCTGCGCCGACCAGGGCGGAGATACCCCGGAGCGCTCCCTCGAGATCCCGGTAGACGGGCATCCCGCCGTCTCGAAGCGCCTCCGCGGCGGCGGAACGCCAGTACATCGTCTGCACGATGAAGGGTTTGCCCCGGTCCGCTGCGTATTTGGCCATGGCGGCGGCCGCCTCGACCTCGCGGGCCGCGTGCTCTTCCGAGTACGTGCTGTAGCCGCCGAAGTACCCGGTGAGGAAGACCGAATCGAGCTCGTCGGAGCGGAGCAATAGCTCGACGACGCGGGCGAAGTTGAAGACGTCGTACTCGCCTCCACCGGCGAGGTCGACCGGATTCTCGGTCGCTGCGGTAGACGGAAGGATGGCCTGGAGCCCTGACGAGGTCTGCCGCGAAACCCGCGGCAAGTCGAGGCCGTGCGCGGCTGCGAGGTCGGCTGCGATCACCGTCGAGCCACCTCCGTCGGCTGCGATGCCGACTCTACGGCCACGCGCCGGAGGCGCTCCGAGCCTTGCGACCGCCACATCCACGAGCTCCTTCGGCGTCGAAACTCGCTCGATGCCGGCCGCCGCGCAAGCGGCCTCGACGGCCACGAGATCGCTCACCAGCGCCCCCGTGTGCGACCGCGCTGCACGGGCGCTTGCCGGAGTGCCTCCCCCAGCGAGCAGCAGTACGGGCTTTCCCGCCTCGACCGCCCGCTGCGCGGCCCGGGCGAACGCGCGCCCGTCCCTGAAGTCCTCGCAATAGACGGCGATGACCCGCGTGGGCTCGTGCTCCCGGAAATCGTCGATCAACTCGGCCGCCTCGAGGTCGGCCTGGTTCCCCAGCGAGACGAAGCGAGAGAAGCCCAGCCCCGCGTCTCCCGCGAGCATGCCGACCTCGAGCGCCAGGTTCCCACTCTGAGAGATGAGGCCGATGGGCCCGCTCGGCACAGAGTTCGAGCTCAGGTGAAGGTTCGTTTCGGCGTCGAACAGGCCGAGACAATTCGGCCCGACGAGGAGCGCGCCGGCGCTGCGGATCCGCTCCACGGCTGCCCGCTCGCGCTCCCGGCCCTCGGTTCCCCCTTCACCCAGTCCTGCGCTGATCACCACGAGCGCCTTGGCGCCCGAATCCAGCGCTCCCTCAACGGCTTCCTCGAAGCCATCGGCGGGCACGGTGATTACCACCAGCTCGGGCGACTCGGGCAGCTCAGCCAGCGAGCGATACGCCGTCCGACCGAGGATTTCGCCGCCGTTTCGGTTCACGAGGAAGACGGCGCGCCTCTCTTCGGCCTGAAGAGCGCCCTGAGCGAGCCAGTACCCCCACTTGCCAGGCGTCGCCGAGGCGCCGACGATCGCGACCGAGCGGGGGTCGAAGAGTGGTCTCAGATCGCGCGTCAAGATTGGTGTCGGAGGAGCCGACGAGAGATGATGAGGCGCTGGATGTCGGACGTCCCTTCCTCGATCTCCTCGAGCTTGGCGTCCCGCATCCACTTCTCGACTGGATATTCGCGCGAGTATCCCCACCCACCGAGCGTCTGGACGGCGGCCCACGTACACCACATCGCGGTCTCGGAAGCGAACACCTTGGCCATGGCGGCCTCCTTCGCCACCTCCTGGCCGGCATCCACAAGCCTCGCCGCCCGCCAGACGAGCAACCGCGCTGCGTCGACGCGCGTCGCCATGTCGGCAAGCCGGAAGGCGACCGCCTGATGCTCGCCGATCAGCTTGCCGAACTGCTCGCGGGTCTTCGCGTATTCGACGGCATACTCGAGCGCTGCGCGCGCGAGCCCCGTCGCGGCGGCCCCCAGCGTGATGCGGGAGCGGTCGAACGTCTGCATGAGGCCGGAGAAGCCCTCTCCTTCCTCGCCCAGCCTCCGGTCCGCAGGAACCTCGACGTCCTCGAGGAACATCTCGGCGTTTAGGATCGCGCGCTGGCCCATCTTCTTCATCGGCGGACCGAAGGTGACCCCTCCGTCGCCGCGCTCGACGACGAACGCCGTCACTCCGCGCGCGCCCGTCCCCGGCGCGATCGTCGCGAAGACGACGTAGTACTCGGCGAGGCCGCCGTTGGAGATCCACGTCTTCTGGCCCCGCAGGACGTAACCCTCGCCCTTCCGCTCGGCCACCGTCTGAATCGAAGCGGCATCGGATCCCGACGCCGGCTCCGTCGTCGCCAGCGCTCCGAGGGGAGGCCGATCCCCGACAAGCGGCTCGATCCAGCGGCGCTTCTGCTCCTCGGAGCCGAGGACGAGGATCGGCTCGGCGAAGAAGCCGCCGGAGGTGATCAGGTTGCCGATCCCGGAGCAGCCGTAGCAGAGCTCCTCCTGGACGATGCAGCCGGTGAGGCAGTCCGTGAGACCGGCGCCGCCGTATTCGGACGGCAGCATGAAGGACGTGAGCCCGAGCCCCGCAGCCTTGTACCAAACCTCCCACGGCATCTCGGTGTCCGCCTCATCGACCTCCAGCGCAATCGGGCGGATCTCGCGGGCTGCGAAGTCGCGGCAGACCTCGCGGATCTCACGTTGCTCGTTCGTGAGGTCGAATACCTCCTGGGCCATCCCGCTCATGGGCGAGAATCCTCCCAGATTCGAATGAAGCAGACGCAGATTCAGAATCCAGCTGGAGCCCAGTGAACGGCGAGTCGGCTTCGGTCGTCATCATCGGCGGAGGTGCAATGGGCACGAGCACGGCCCATCACCTCGCCGAGCTCGGCGTGACCGACGTCGTGCTGTGCGAGCGAAACACCCTCGGCAGCGGCTCCACCAGCAAGGCAGCCGGCGGCATCCGCGCGCAGTTCACGGACGAGCTGAACATCCGCATCGCGCTGCTCTCGCTCGTCGAGTTCCGGAACTTCAAGGAGCGCTTCGGCGTGGACATCGACTTCCGCGAGGTCGGCTACCTGTTCCTGCTCGACTCGGACGACGACGTGAGGCGGTTCGGCCAGGCGGTCGCTCTCCAGGGGTCGCTTGGAGTCCTTTCGACGGAGCTGACACTGGACGAGGTGCTGGAGCTCGTGCCTCAGCTCGAGACGGAAGGCCTGCGCGGCGCCACGTACTGCCCGCGGGACGGGCACGCGACGCCCGAGGCGGTCGTTCGCGGCTATGCCGCCGCCGCGGCCGAGAAGGGAGTCCGCATTCAGCAGGGGGTCGAGGTGAAGCGCATCCTCGTCCTCGGGAACAAGATCCTCGGCGTGGAGACTTCCGCGGGGCGCATCAAGACTGACACGGTCGTCTGCACGGCAGGGATCTGGTCACGGGAGGTGGCCGCACTCGTCGGCGTCGACCTGCCCGTGACCGGGGAGCCGCGCTGGATGCACTACACACCCGAGTCCGGCCCTCTCCCGGAGAAGCTGCCGCTCACGATCGACTTCTCCAGCGGCTTCTACTTCCACCGCGAGGGGCCCGGGCTGGTCTTCGGCGGGCGCGAGCCGACGATCGAGGGCGTTGCGACCCATGCGACGCGGCGCCTGCCGCTCCTCACCGACCTGCCCATCCAGTCCTCCTGGTGGGGCTATTACGAGATGAGCCCCGATCACAACGCGCTGGTCGGCGAGGCTGCCGATCCGGGCCGGTTCCTCTATGCGGCGGGCTTCTCGGGGCACGGCTTCCAGCAATGCCCGGCCGTAGGCGAATACCTCGCGGAGCGGGTCGTCGGCATCATTCCCACCCTGAACCTCTCCGCCTTCTCCGCGGACCGTTTCGCTCGCGGGCAGTCCCGCGAAGAGCAGTTCGTCATCTAGGAGGGGTTGGCGGAACGTTGCTCGTCGTCGGGACGCGCTGGTCGTTCCGAGGCCAGGACGCAGGGAGCCCCGTGTCACTCTGAACGCGGATGCGTTGGGGGCGACTCGTCATTGAACGCGGATGCGTTGGGGCGAGCAGCGCGCCTCCGACGACACAGACTATGTTTCGCTAAGCCCTCCTAAATGCCTCGGTCATTGCGTCTTTTCGTCTTCGCTCGGCACGGCGAATCCGTCCTCAATCTCGAGCGCCGCATCAACGGCGATCCGGCCAAGGAAGTCGACTTGACCGAGCGCGGCCGTTTCGAGGCGGCCCGGCTGGGGGAACAGCTCGCCGGCCTGCACCTGGACGTGTGCCTGCACACGCGCTTCCCGCGTGCGGCGCGCACGGCCGAGATCGCCCTCGCGGGCAGGGACGTGCCCCTCGAAGTCGAGCCGCTCTTCGACGACATCAACGTGGGTGAGCTCGAGGGCGCGCGGATCGAGAACTACCGCGCCTGGAAGCATGGCCACTCCCACAGCGACGCCTTCCCTGGCGGCGAGAGCCTGGATGACGCGGCGCGACGCTACGCAGAGGCTTTCCGCCGGCTCCTGGCGGCTCCGCATACCTCGGTGCTGGTGGTGACGCACGAGATCCCCATCCGCTACGCGCTGAACGCGGCCGCGGGCTCCGACACGCTCGACGGGCCGGCGCACGAGCTTCCGAACGCCGCGCCCTTCCTGTTCGACGAGGACGGACTGCAGCGCGCGGTGGCGGGTATCGATCGCCTCGTGGGTACAGTTCCCGCGTAGATCTCTGGAACCGGGGAGTCGCTGCAGCGGCTGAGAGGGGGCTCGAGGCCCCGACCCGCCGAACCTGATCTGGGTCATTCCAGCGAAGGGAGAGCGCATGGAGACTGAAGAGCGGAGCTGGGGCGTGACGCCCGTGCCGGAGCGGCTGCGAACGCTCACGGGCCTGGACGTCGGGCTGCTCTGGGGAAGCCTAGGCATCAGCCTGCTCGTCCTCGTCGCGGGCACGTTCCTCGCCGCGCTCGGTCTCAAGGACGCGCTGTTCGCGACTCTCGTCGGGGCTGTGATCGGGTGCGCGTTGCTCGGGCTCGCGGGCCTCATAGGAGCGGAGCGGCGCGTTCCCGGCATGGTGCTTTTGCGCGACCCGCTGGGGCGCCGCGGCTCCTACGTCCCTACGGGCCTCAACGTCCTGCAGAACCTCGGCTGGGCGACCTTCGAGCTGATCGTGATCTCCACGGCCGCGAATGCGCTCGCGGACCGCGTCTTCGGGTTTCGCGAGCGCTGGGTCTGGGTGCTCATCTTCGCCGCGGTCACCGTCGCGCTGGCTCTCGCCGGGCCGATCTCGTTCGTCCGCCGCTACGTGCGCCGCTTCGCGGTCTGGGCCGTGGTGGCCTCGACCGGTTACCTCACGTGGTGGGCTCTGAACGGCGCGCATGCCGGGAAGCTCTGGTCGGCGGAAGGGTCGGGCGGACTGAGCTTCTGGCAAGGCGTCGACCTGACCGTCGCCATGGCCGCCTCGTGGCTACCGCTAGCGGCGGACTACACGCGCTTCGCACGCTCGGGGCGTGGCGCGTTCTGGGGTACGGCAGTCGGGTATCTCGTACCGCTCGCCTGGCTGTACGTCCTCGGCGCGCTGCTCTTCCTCTCGCGGGGTCTCGACGACACGACCGCTCTGCTGACCGCTGTTGCCGGAGGGGGCGTCGCCAGCGCCCTGGCCTTGCTCGCGCTCACGGTGGACGAGACCGACGAGCCTTTCGCGAACGTCTATTCGGCTGCCGTTTCGCTTCAGAACCTCTTGCCCGCCGCGCCGCAGCGATTTCTGATCGTTCTCGTCGGCGCCGCCGCGACAGGCGGCGCGTTGGCGGTCGATCTCGGGCGCTATCAGAGCTTCCTCTTCCTGCTCGGGTCCTTTTTCATCCCGCTCTTCGGCGTCCTCGCCGCGGACTTCCTCCACGGCGCTATACCGCAGGTCGCTGTTCGTTGGAGCGGATTCGTCGCGTGGTTCGCGGGCTTCGCGGCCTACCAGTGGATCCAGCCCACCGGCCCGGGTTGGTGGACGGACCTCGTAGACGGCGCGCCGGGCGCGGGCCACTTCACGGGTGGGGCCTCGCTGCCCTCGTTCGCGCTCGCCTTCGCTCTCTACGTGGCCTTACGGTATGCACGTGCGCCTCTTGGGCGTCGTCGGGCTCGTTACGCTGGATCGCGTTGACGGCGGTCTGCCGCGGCTCGGCGGCGCGCCCTTCTATGCGGCGCGAGCCCTCCGCCTCCTGGGACACCCCGCCGTTCTCGTCACGAAGCTCGCCGCGGAGGATTCCGGACGGGGTCTGCACGCGCTCGGCGTCCCGGTCGTCGCCCGGACCGCGGCGCGAACGATCTCCTTCCGGATCGAGAACGAGAACGGCAGCCGGCGTAGCCTCGAGCTCGAAGAGCGGGGGGAACCCTGGTCAGCCGAGGACGCTCGGGGCTGGGTGGGCGAGGCCCTTTCGCAGGCGGACTGGGTTCATGCGGGTGCCCTCACGCGCGACGACTTTCCGCCGGAGACGCTCGCCACGCTTGGCCGCGGGCGGAAGCTAAGTCTGGACGGGCAGGGCCTCGTCCGGCCGGGCCGCACCGGACCGGTCGAGCTCGACGGCGAGTACGACCCGTCGGTGCTCCGCCATGTGGACCTCCTGAAGCTTTCCCAGGACGAGGCCGACGCCCTCGGACTCAGGCTCGACGAGCGCTCTCTGCGGTCGCTCGGGGTGCCGGAGATCGTCGTCACCCTGGGGCGGAAAGGCTGTGTGGTCTACGCGGACGGCCTGGCCGAGCACATCCCGACCCGGCCCCTGGACGTTGCCGATCCGACCGGCGCCGGCGACGAGTTCATGGCCGCGTATCTCTCGTACCGTCGCAGACGGCATGCCCCGCACTCGGCGGCCCACCTCGCGTCGGAGGTGGTCCACCGCCTCCTGTCAGCCGAGCTTGTGTTTCACGAGCACAAACTTCATCTGGCCTAGAGAACCTGGATCTTGCCAGCGAAGCACGACCGAAAAGGACGTCGGTGAACATTGTGCGTGTGGAACACAAGCGTCTGGGGGCGCGTCCTCAGTCGAGCTTGAACTCGCCGCGCGCGACGATGACGGCTGAGCCGCCCACTTCTACCTTCGAGATCTGTCCCGGCGAGCCCTCGACGCGGGCATAGAGCTTGCTGGGACGCTTGATCTCCGCGCCTTGCGAGATCTCTATCTCGTCGCCGAACGCGACGCGGCCGTGCCGCGCAAGGTGACACGCGAGCGGTCCCGCGGCCGAGCCAGTGGCAGGATCCTCCGGAACTCCTCCCCCTGGCGCAAACATACGTGTCTTCCAGCGCGTCCCTTCACCAGCAAAGCAGTTGACTCCGAGCACGTCCGGCAGGCGGGCCAAGGCGGTCATGTCCGGCTCGAGCGCGGCGACCTCTTCTTCGCTTCCGAGTGCTACGAAGACGTGCTGGAGGCCGTTGTCGTACACCTCGATCGGCAGAGTGGAACCCTCGACTCCGAGAGCCGCCAGGAGCTCGTCGGCCGCCGCGTATTCCGAGACGGTCGGAACAGGTTGGGTCATCCAGCCGAACGTGATCCGCGCGCCCTCGCGCTCCAGTCGCACGGGAATGACTCCGGCACCGGTCTCGAGCCTGATCTCCTCGAGCTGCAGCGGACCTCCGAGGACGAATGCGGTTCCGAGAGTCGGATGTCCTGCGAACGGGACTTCGGTCGTCGGCGTGAAGATGCGGATCTTCGCGTGCCCACCGCGCTCCCGCGGGTAGACGTACACCGTCTCCGAGAGGTTCAGCTCGCGCGCAAGAGGCTGCAGGCGGTCCTCAGGCAACTCCCGCGCGTCGGTGAAGACGGCGAGCTGGTTGCCTTCGAGCGGGCAGTCCGTGAAGACGTCCGCGACGACGTAGCGGAAGCTCGGCACCACTAGCCCCAGGAAGGGGGCTCGTAGAGCCGGTCGAGCGGAGCCCCGATCGCCAGGAAGACGAGGCCGTCCGGGCCGGCGACGGGGCAGCGCGTGGTCGCGGGATCGACGCGGAGGAAACGGCCCTGCTTGAGCTCCACCTCCTCGCCGTCGACGCGCATGACCCCTGATCCTTCCAGGACGACGTAGATCTCCTCCTGATTCCCCTCGGCGTGATCGTGCTCCCTGCCCTCGACGTTCGCCGGCAGCTCGAAGTAGTTGAACCCAAAGGCGCGGGCACCCAGCGCACGCCGCACCTTGCGGACGGCGCCCCCGGGGCCTTCACCTTCGAGGTCGGCGACGTCGACGTAGCTGTAACCCATCGGCGGAACCCTAGAAGACGACCCAGGCGGCGCGGGCGAGCTTGAAGCCGTGGCCCTCGGCGCTTCGGCAGTCCAGGCCGGACCTGGCGGAAACGCACGTTATCCCTTGGCGAGACCAGGTCTCGCCATAAGCAAGCACGGGGGCAGACGCCTCGTAGATGGTGTCACCGGCACACTGGGGCGATGCGGGGCCCTCCGCTTCGAGGACGATTCCCGTCCAGTCGAGCTCGCACGGCCCGCCCGGCTCGGGCTGCAGGCCGCTGAGGATGTCGCAGCGCAGTACGCCTGCATCGACGCCGCAGCCGATGTTCTTCGAAGGCATCTGGAACCGCCGGTAGTGGTGCGCCGTGGGCTGAGGAGCTGCTGACGTGACCGTGGACACGTTCGTCACGGTGACGACCGTGGTGCGTGTCTCCTTGGAACCGCCGCAGCCCCCACACAGGACCGCGAGCGCCCCGACGACGAGCGCGAACCTGATCAATGGCCGTTGCGCGAGAAGTGCATGTAGTCCTTGGGGTAGCTCCAGTAGCCGCCCCATTTCCAGTTTGCTGCGGCGAAGGCGCGGACGACCGCGTCACCGCCGTGAATCATCCCGATCGCGTGCCGCGAGCGGTCCGCGTAGGGCCGGCCGGCTTCGGGTGAGACGTGGCTTCCCGCGACGTACGGATTCCGGATCGGATTGATGTCGATGGCGCGCCCGTAAGCGTGTTGCGACCACCTCGTCGTCCCCGCGACGAAGCGGCAGTTGAAAGCCGAAGTGTTGTTCGCGTCCATGGAGCGATCGTCGCTGCCGTTGTAGGCATCGATCAGACGCATGCGCCTGATCCGGAAGTGGGCGTCGAAGAGCTTCGAGAAGACTCGCTTCACGCGGCGAGCCTGGTCTTCGTGGACGATCAGGCGTCCGCGCCGAACCGTTCCGTCGAAGCCCCAGCGGTCGAGCCTCAACAGCCTCAGATCGCGGATTCGCACCGGGCAGCCTCGGTGCCACGACGAGCCCGTCATCCGCTCTCTGAGCTGCGCGTCGATGACCGAGATCGAGCCGTGGAAGACCGGGTCGGCGGCGCGTGCCTGCCCTGGGACGGCGAGAGCGGCGAGTAGAGCGGTCAGGGCCAGGAGCCTCGAGCGCATGGACAGATAATGGCAGGCCCTGCGCCGGTCAACCGACCCCAGGCTATTCTCGGCCGACGTGAGCGTGATCGAGGTCTCGGGGCTGGTCAAGTCCTACGGGCGCAACGAGGTACTGCGCGGAATCTCCCTTGCCGTGGAGCCCGGAGAGGTGTTCGGGCTCCTGGGCCCAAACGGCGCCGGCAAGACGACCACCGTCGAGATTCTCGAGGGCTACCGCACCCGCGACGGCGGCGAGGTTCGCGTTCTCGGCCAGGATCCCGGGCGGGCGGGTCCGGAGTTCCGTGCCCGCATCGGCATCGTCCTCCAGTCGTCCGCCGTCTACCCGCTCCTTTCGGTACGGGAGACGATCGACCTCTTCGCCGGCTACTACCCCCACCCGCGGCGACCTGAAGAGGTGATCGAGCTCGTCGGCCTCACCGAGAAGATCGAGGCGCGGGTGCGCACCCTCTCCGGGGGGCAGCTGCGCAGGCTCGATCTGGCACTCGCGCTCGTCGGCGATCCCGAGCTCATCTTTCTCGACGAGCCCACAACCGGCTTCGATCCTGCGGCGCGCCGCCAGGCTTGGGACACGATCCGCGGCCTCCGTGAGCTCGGTAAGAGCATCCTCCTGACGACGCATTACATGGAGGAGGCCCAACGGCTCTCGGATCGGATCGCCATCCTCGGCGACGGCCGCATCGTCGCGACCGGCTCACCCGACGAACTCCTCTCGGGCCAAGGCGTCGTCGAGATTCGCTTCCGCCGCAACGGCGAGGAGACCGTCATCGCCACGACGGAGCCGACGCGCGTCCTGAACGAGCTCACCTCGCAGGCGCTCGCGGAGGGTGTCGAGCTCGAAGGCTTGGAAGTGCACCGTCGAACGCTCGAAGACGTCTATCTCGAGCTGACCCGCGAGCGGGCCGAGGTCTGATGCGCCTCTTCGTGCACGAGCTGCGGGCGCAGCAGCTGCTCTTCTGGCGCAATCGCGAGGCGGCGTTCTTCAGTTTCCTCTTCCCGATCATCCTGCTCGTCCTCCTCGGCTCGGTGTACGGCGACGACGAGATCGAGGGCGTCAGTGGCTCGACGTTCCTCCTCGCCGGCTTGATCGGGTACGGCGTGGCGGCGACCGCCTTCGCGTCCCTCGCGATCACACTCGTAGTCCGACGGGAGGCCGGGCTATTGAAGCGCGTGCGTGGCACGCCGCTCAGTCCGGCGACCTACCTCGCGGCCGTCATCGCCTCGATGGTGATCGTGATCGCGTTGCAGGCCGCCGCTCAGGTTCTGATCGGTCGGTTCCTCCTCGACGCCGACTGGCCGGCGTCGCCCGCGTCCTTCGTCGCCGTGCTCGTGATCGGAGCGGCGTCGTTTGCCGCCCTCGGCCTCGCGGTGACGACGCTCGTTCGGACGGGCGAGGGCTCGTCCGCGGTCGTGAACGCCATCTACCTGCCCATGGCCTTCATCTCCGGCGCGTTCTTCTCGCCGCGCGACCTGCCTCGCTTCCTCGAGGTGCTCTCGGAGGCGCTGCCGCTGACCTACCTCTTGCGTCTGATCCGGTCGACCTTCATCGAGGGCGAGACGCTTACCTCCTCGCCGGGAGCGCTCGCCGCGGTGCTGGTCTGGGGCCTGTTCGGGCTCGTCGTCGCGGCTCGGATGTTCAGATGGGAGCCCCGCGAGGGTATGAGCGGAGCATGACCTATCCGACACTGGTTTTTACTGGCGAGCGAGAGGGACGTCCTGAGCTCATCGTCAACTTCGGTGTCTTCTCGGGCCGAGAAGCCACCGAAGCGGAGATTTATCGGCTCGCGCAGAGACTGCTCGAGGAGCTCGATTCCGTTGAGATCGTCTCCGAGCGGCGCTACGAGTGCGACGCCGAGGTAGAGGCGACCGTGCACCAGATCCACGTCGTGCTGCCAGACTCCGCCGACGGGCGCGAGGGGGAGCTGATGCCCATCGTCGCCGACTGGGCGCACGACACGATCGGCGAGCGCAGCAACCTCACGCCCTAACTCCCGGCGCCGCGTCATCGCGAACCACCACGCGATCGCTCTCGATCCTGACTACCGCGCCCCACGGCACGGTGTTGACATCCCGCACCCGCGCGGGCGTAGCGCTCGCCTGCGCGCCCACCCCGAAATGCTCGAGGAAGCCCTGGCGACCGACGACCAAGGCCGTGACTCGGAGCGAGGACGAGCTCAGCTCGCCGCGTAAATCGTGGCAGCGGCCCAGCTTTCGTCCACCGTCCGTCACGACCTGCCGGTTCTTGAGGGACGAGAACGTCCTCATCGATCGGCTCCCGGCAGCCATGCGACCCAGGGCCGGACCCGGTCGTCCCCGCGGCCGAGCCCGTACTCGGCGGCGGCTTTCTTCAGGCGGACGTGCGATTTCACCTCGGCCACTTCTTCCCAGGGGATGCGAATGCGGCCGCCACCGCCGATCCTGGCGGCAAGTGCCCCCAGCCAGCGGGAGCGGGAGCGCCAGACGTCTGGACCGCTGAGGATGGCGACCACGCGCGGAGTCTCGCCGGGACCGCCCTCGATCTCCAGGTCGTCGACGTTGCCACAGCGCCGCCCCTCGCGATCGAGCAGCTGGTGGTCGAGCACGGCGAGGCCGATATCGACCTCTTCGCTCATCCCTGGCCCACGTTCGTGATGATCATCAAAGGAATCGCGGTCAGCGAGACCGCGAGGATGACGACCAGATACGCGACGCCGAGGACGTTCGAGACCCGGCCGTTCACGTACTTCCCCATGTAGGCCCGGTCGTTTGCGACGAGCAAGATCGGAAGGTATGTGAGCGGCAGCGCCACGACCGAGAAGATGACCGCATACTCCGTGAGCTGGACGGGGTCGACGCCGGTCATGACGATCGCGAGTGCGAGCCCGAGGAGCACCATCCAGGTCAGCGTGAACCGAGGCGCGCCTGACGCGTGGCGGTAGCGGCCCCACTCCCAGCCGAAGAACTGCGCGAGGTTGTAGGCGCCCGCGAAGAGGGTGTCGATCGAGGCTCCTCCGACCGCGAACAGAATGCCGGTGAGCGCCAGGAGGAGGCCGACTTCCCCGATGGGGACTTCCGCCCCGAGCGCGATCGAACCGAGGAAGTCGGGCTGAATGCCCTGCTCGAGGAAGAGCGCTCCGCCAGTGATCATGAGAGCGAAGGAAAAGAAGCCGCCCAGGCTGTAGCCGATAATCGCGTTAGCCCGGTTGAGGCCGAGATCCTTGGCCTTCCAGCCCTCCTCGACGCCTCCCGAAGAGTAGAAGTAGACCTCGTAGGGAGTCATGGCAGCCCCGAGCAGGCCGACGGCGAAGAAGAGGTAGAGCGGGGTGTTCTCGGTGTTCAGGTGCGGCACGTACCCATGAGCCACCGCCCCCCAGTCTGGGTGCAGCTTGACCGCGGCGACCGCGAAGACGAGGAGGCAGAGGCCGCCGTATCCGAAGATCCGCTCGATCCACTCGAAGGACATGACCCAGACGACGATCCCGAGCCCGACGATCGCCGCCAGGATCAGCCACCGGTACGGCAGTCCCGAGAGGAGACGCAGACAGATCGCGACTCCGCCGACCTCAGCCGCAAGCGTCATCAGGTTCACCACCTGAGCTGCCACGAGCGTGACGAGGCCCGCACGGAAGCCGTCGCGCTCACGGACTGCGTCGAACACCGCCTTGTTCGAGATCGCCGCCACCCGTCCGCACATCTCTGAGTAGACGATGATCCCCACGACTCCGACGACGACGACCCACAGAAGCTGGTAGCCGAACATCGCTCCCGCCGCGACATTGAAGACGAGATCGCCGATGTCCACGAAGCCGCCGATGGCGGCGAGGATCCCCAGCGCGATCTTGAAGATCTTCACGAGCAGCCGCCCTGCTTCTCGAGCCGGTCGCGCAGGCTCTCGGCGACCGGCCTGTCCGGGTCTTCATGGAGCTGGTCGAGGAGGCCGGCGATCACTCCGGCTTTCCTCCCTTCCGCCCGCACGTCGCGCTCGATCGCCGGCAGAGTCGGACGCTCGGAGAGCGCGTCGGCGAAGTTCGAAGCCCTCTGCGCCAGCTCGCCGGCATGCACTTCGACGAAGTTGTGGGTCGTCGCGCCCTTTCCGGCGTCGTTTGCGAGCAGCGCGCCTTCGCAGGCGAGCGAATCGATGGCCTCGGAGTCCTGCTTGAGCGCGTGCCGGTCGACCGTGCCGCCGTTGCAGGCTGCGAGCGATGCGACCAAAACAGCGAGCAGCGTGGCTCGCCTCACTCGAGCGTCAGCTCTCGCCTTCCCAGTAGTCAAGGTCCGGCTCGCCCCGCAGCATCGCCTGGTACCCGTCCGACTCGGTCCAGAGGCCGACCTTCGCGCTGTCCGGGTAGTGGACGATCGCCACCGGCGATTTGGACGAAAGGATCAGCACCCTGCACGGCTCCTCCGAGCGGTTCAAGACCTGGTGTGCACCGGCCGGGCCTTCCGGAAACACGGCGACGTCTCCCGGCTCCAGCTCGCGTTCACCGTCTGGCCCGCGAAGCGTGGGCCGACCGGAGACGGCGATCAGCCACTCCTCGCAGCCAAGCTCGTAGTGATACGGCCAGGTCTTCTCCCCCGGAGGTAGCTCGTAGAGGCTGCCGCCGAGCAGCTCGGCCCCGAGGCGCTTGCCGATCGCTGTCGCCCTGTGGCGGAACCCCTCCCGGTCGTTCTCGTCGTCCCAGTCCTGCTCGCCGAAGAAGTTGAAGATCTCCATGGGAGAATCCTACGACCGCGCCGTTGCGCGGTACTCTGACTGCTCAGGCCCCCGTAGCTCAGTGGATAGAGCGGCGGTTATGTAAACCCGACGTGAGGCCAGCAAAGGGATTCTCGACCTCGCCCCCGTAGCTCAGCGGATAGAGCGCCGGTTTCCTAAACCGGGCGCCCAGGTTCGACTCCTGGCGGGGGCATCTCATCGCTTCCGCCTCGGCATCCGTCTGCTAGCGAACTCCGGGCGGTCACGCGTGCCTTGCGCATGGCCTGGCGTTGGAGCCGCTGCTGCCAGGACGACCAACGCTCAGCGAAGGAGAGCGGCGCGGGCGGTGATCACCCGATCGAATACAGCGCCCTTATAGCCGTCCAAGGAGTTCGGGTCTCGCTTGCCGACGACGCGGCTTCGCGTAGTCCTGGGCGAAGGAGCGCGCGGCCGGAGCGGCGGGCGCTACCCCGGCCGCGCGGACTTCTTCCACGTAACCGAGGATCGTCTCGGGGGTCACGTCCTCGGGATGGACGCCCATCTGCTCGGCGAGGGCGTCGATGGCCGGGTCGGACTCGTAGCGCCGGAAGTCCCAGGTCTCACGGGCTCCGGCTCCTGGTGCCAGTCGCTCCACTTCTCACTCATCGGCGTGGCCCCGGTGTGGGACAGATGTCCGGGCGCGGCAGGATGGGAGGCAGTTCGATCGGAGCGGGCTTAGGCATGACCGTTCCACCTCCGGGAGGCTTCGAGGAACTCGATCAGGTCGCGGCGATCGACGCGAATGACCGAGAGGCGTCCGTACCTGCTACTCGGCAGCGAGCCGGAGGCGACGAGTCGGCGCGCGGTCGAGACGCTGACATCGAGCACGTCCGCGGCCTCGCGGAGCGTCAGGAAGCTGCTGCTTCTCGTGGCGGTCGGGGTCGTCGTGGCGGGCGTCATGTCCTAAGTATCGGCTCGGTCGTCTCCAGCCACCTCCAACTCCGTCATCTGTGTAGCCCCATCGCCCGGGGCGATCCCAAGTCAGCCGAGTCGCGCATTTCCTGAGCGGGACGTGCTCTTGACCAGCGCCGCGAGAGTCCAGAGGGCTACAACCCGCTTACCCTAGCCCGCCGCCGCCCTCCCGCAAGCGTTCCGGCTCCACTCCGCAGGCCCCTGGGAGGAACGGCCACCTCGTGCGACGTACACTCGCGGTATGGCCCTGATCGAACGGCTTTACAACCCGCTGGGACTGAAGCGCGGCTGCCCGCCTGAGTGCATTTGCCAGCGAAGCGCTCTAGGTCGCGCGTTCCGCGGGTACATCCCCGGCCGGTTTCACATGCCTGTTCCGCCCGAGCGGAAGGCTCGTCTCGACAGGACGGCTCACAGCAGCTAACGCCGCGGCCAGGTCTCCGGCGGCAAGTCGAGCGCGATACTCCCGCCGGGCGCGTGGGGCCTTGGTCTCCGAGGCTCTCGAACGAAGCTGTCGGGCGGCGGCGGTTCGTCGAGAAAGAAATCGCCGCAAGGCCGCTCCCGCCACGGCTTCAGGCGCAGAAGAAGGCGGCGAAACCGGGATAGAGGTGTGCCGCACCTCAAGGCTAGGGATACAGCCCCTTCTGCTCCTGGTCGCGCTTCCATTCGCTGATCTCATCCCACGACATGCCGTCGAAGAAGCTGTTCTTGTGGCGGATGCGGAAGAACCGAGCGGGGAACCACCACTTGACCGCCCGACCAATCGTTGTTCGGCGGCACCAGCAATCGGGATCGCAGCCGCACTCGTAATTCGCAGGGTTATGGATGCGCTGGAGCAGCGAGCGCTCGGCCACTGTCAGAGCTTAGCCTCCTGCCACCGTGGCGGACAGACCGAATCCGAGTACGAGCAGAAGACGCAGCAATCACCGGTTCGCGGCGTCAGCAAGGTCTGGCACGCCTCGCAGTGGTAGAAGTGCTGGCAGGCATCGAAAGGCATCGTCTCGACCCGAGAATTGCCGCACTCGGGGCAGGTGATTCGAGCCTCGGTCACGATCTCGCCCACGGAAAAAGGGTAGCGCCCAACCCCACATAGCCCGCCGCCGCCCTTCCGCAAGCGTTCCCGCTCCGGCGACTTCGCTTGGACGCCGCAGACAGCATTTAATGCGTTCGGATTGGCGATGACCGCAAAGGATGTAACCGAGTTGCTGGACTGGCTCGATGCGGCAGGCATCCACGTCCATGTGGACGGGGGATGGGGCGTAGATGCACTTATTGGCGAGCAGACGCGACGCCACACAGACCTCGATTTGGCTCTTGACCGCGACGAACTCGACGGGGCGCGAGGGGCTTTGGAGGAACACGGCTTCCGATGCGACGGGACGATTGAGCCGGGGCTTCCGGCACGCCTTGTACTGCGAGACGAGCAGGGACGGCAGGTTGACTTCCATCCGCTCTTCTTTGATCGGGGGGGCGATGGTTGGCAGCAGCTTTCCGAGAGCGCAAAGGCCTGGGGCCGCTACCCGGCAGATGATCTAGACGCGATCGGCGTCATCGGCGGGCGGCAGGTGCGCTGCTTAAGCCCGCAACTCCAGTTCCGCTTCCGGATGGGCTTCGAATGGAGCGAGCGGGATGAACACGACGTTCGTTTGCTCGTCGAGCATTTCGGTCTGCCGAGTCCGCCCACGTTCGAGTACAAGCGCCCACCCTAGCCCGCCGCCGCCCTCCCGCAAGGCTTCCCGCTCCGTCGCCCGTGAAGTGGGGGTTAGCGCCCGCGGTCAGGTTCCACACTGGCGAACATAGTTAGCGCTGCATCTCGATGGTCAGGACGCGAGCCGTCGTGGTTGTAGGTGAAGAAGACGGCTCGCTCTGGCCAGACCTGGACAGCGATCTCCCAAGGACGCGGCCCCTCGTTCGTCTGCTGGACACACGCCAGCCGTGCCTCTCGTCCAAGCGGAGCGGCAATCTCAGGAGGGTCGTCAACGGGTACACCTAGCTGCTGATCGGCGAACCCGCAAAGCCATCCCGACGCCTCCCCAGGCTCGACCGGACGCGGTGGTACGCGCTTGTAGGTGGAAAAGTGAGCCGCACCGCTCGGGTCAGGCGGCACCACTTCAACTCCATCCGAGAAGTCATTTACGTCCCAGCCATCGGGAACATCGATCGAAAAAGCGCCTTCCCATCGCCAGCGGGCCATCCGACTACCCTAGCCCGCCGCCGCCCTCCGGCAAGCCCTTCCGCTCCGGCCCTGCCCTGGAACTGAAGGGTCTCGGTAGGCGTATGAAGCAAGAGCTTTGAATCGGACGAGTCAACTGTTCACTCCGCCGCTTCTCTGCGTCGTGATAGCGGCTGCTGCTGCCTGCGGAAGTCAGTCGGGGGGCCACTCCGGGGCTGGAGAGACCCGGATCAGCACCTCGGCGGGCTTCGTGACAGAGACGAGGCCCACGATCACGACAACGATCTACTTCCTGACGAACGACGGGTCAGCGCCCATCGGAGTACGACGCACGATCAAGAGGAAGTCGCCGTATGCCCGCGAGGCGCTCACAGCGTTGTTGGCGGGGCCGACCCGCGAGGAAGAGAGAAAGGGAATCACGAGCGCCATTCCGAAAGGGACACGCCTCCTCTCGATGACTTACAAGGGCGACGGAGCGGATGAAACGCTGAACCTCGCAGGGCTACCGCAGAACGCCAACGTGATGCAGAAGGCACGGATCATCACCCAGATGACACGCACGGTCATCGGCGTCTCCGGCATCGAGCGGATCTGGCTCCGAGACGGGGGGCGGCCCTGGGGCCTCGGGCTGAGGGACGGCCGCGTCTACGCTGGCCCGTGGGGCTACGACCAGTTGGTCGGCTTAGACGTTGGCGCGGGCTGCCCAGGAACAGAAACGGTCGAGTGCGATCACTTCAAGGCGCTTCCCTAGCCCGCCGCCCCCCAAGTCCGATCGTCGGCCCATCGCCCGCCGGGCGATGTCAGATTCCGAGGGCCTGGTGGGCTCAGAGGATGCCCTCCGCTCGGCGGTTCAGGATCTCTTCCCATGTCCGTCGAGATTCGCGAAGTCCTCAATCGCCGCACGGATCTCTCCACGTTCGTCGTCCATCTGACGCGCGATGACACCCCGAACGACTACGCGCCTGACGCCTTTCCTCTCCCCCTTCCCGATGCGCGAGCGAACCTCCGCTCGATCATCGAAGGAAGGGCCTTGTCGGCGGGTCGGGCGATGGGATGGGCACTCGGGGTTCCGGGACTAGCCCTGAACGACGCCGAGCGAGAATCTCAGCGCGTCGTCTGCTTTAGCGAAACGCCGCTAGAACATGCCTACTCGCTCTTTTCAGACATTCGAAACCGGGCCGTCAAGCTGAAGCCCTACGGGGTGGCGTTCACAAAGATGGTCGCAAGGCGGATGGGGATCCAGCCTGTTTGGTACGTGGACATGACGCCCGGGCGGGCGTGGGTCGTATCGGAGGCGCTCAATGGGCTGGTTCGCGCGGCGGCAGGAACCTTGAACGTCGCGAACATCGGAAAAATGACGCCGTTCATTGAGGGCATGGGAACATGGGCGGGCGGAGATCCCGAGCAGCGAGAGTTCTGGTGGGAAAGGGAGTGGCGGCACCATGGCCAAATCGACCTTGCACCCTGGTGGGATAAGGCAGTTTGGCTTTGTCCTGAGGAGCAATCGGCGAGTTCAGCGCCTTGGTGGAAGCCGTGGGCGGAGTTCCCGGCACCTGTATCGACCCCAATTGGGGACTGGAGCAGATCATCGGCCACCTGTCGGGACTCGCCGCCGACGACATGACACCGTTCTTGGCGCGGTGACGGAACCGTCGGATATGGGGCCAGCGATGCTCCGGGCCGCGCGGACTGGGTGCGGACTGGGGCGCAAGGCCCCGAAGGCCGCACGGTTGAGCCAAAGTAGGCCGGTTTCCTAAACCGCGTGCGCAGGTTCGACTCCTGCCGGGGGTACCTCCGAGAGCTTCCCGCCGAAAGTTCGAGGCGTAAGCCGTACGGACTTTCGGCGGCTGAGCGGTTTCCTAAACCACGACACTCGTGATGCGGATGAAAGCGCGAGGTTGACCTGTTCGATTTACCCAGCGTGCTGGTAGGTCAAGATCAGGAACCGACGCGCCGCTTGTAGCGGCTCTCTTTGTACTGCTGCACCCATTGCCTGGTCGAGTACCACTGATCCGTCCGTCGAACGGCCCGCAGCCGGCTGCGCTTGGCGGCGACCGCGAGCGCGTTCCCTGAGAGCACAGAATCAGCGAGCGAGCGGAGCGGAACGAGCCGATGCGGCCCAGCGAGGCCAGGAAGGAGGAAGCGATAGATGGCGTCCGTCACCGCCCTCGCAAAGATCTCGGCGAGTGGACCCGGATCGCCTCGGTCCGCACTTCTGAGTGCGTTGAGGTAGCGCGTTCGGTCGCGCTTGTAGATGACGGCGGGGGGATATCCGTGCCGAACGAGCAAGAGGTTCGTCGCCAACCGACCGGCTCTCCCATTCCCGTCGCGGAAGGGATGGATCTGCTCCAAGCGTGCGTGAAGGTCGGCGATGAACACCATCGGATGCTGGTTCTCGACCGGCCCTCGGCCGGCGTCGCGCAACCAGTCGGTCACGAGCGATGGCACGTCGGGGAACGGCGGAGGCGTCATCCCACCGGTGAAAGGACGAATGTCGTGTTTGCGAAACGAGCCCGGCCCCTCTCCGGGATGGAGACCATCCGGCGGTGAATGGAGCCACACCGGCTCGACGACGAGCTTGTGGATCTGGCGAAGCTCGGTGAGGCTGATCAACTCCCCTGGCGACCAATCGGGAGTCTGCTGAACGGCCTGGGCGTAGATCCACTGCGCAGCCTTCGCGTAGCCCTCGACCTCGAGGTACTCGGCGAGCTCTTTGCTCCCAACCGCCTTGCCCTCGCGTAGAAGTCTCTCGACCTCCTTGAGAACGAGCGTGTTGCCCTCGATCGCCGTCGAGTGGTGGGCCTCCTCGTACCAGATCCCCTCCCAGATCGCATCCGCCTCAACCGGGAGCGGCAACCCGCCGACGCTGCGGAGGTCATCGATCGCCCCGTCAAGACCGCGCAGGACCTCCTCGCGGCTCGGGCGCCCACGACCCCTAGGAGACATTCGACCTATTTCCGCGTCCGACCATGATCTCGGTCCACTTTACCAGTTGGACCTGTTCGATTTATTCACTCGCTCAGTGGGTCAAGTTCGAGCTCAGGCGCGCTGCCCGATCCAGCGGCTCGCGCTCCTCTCTTCCCAGCGCTCGAGCTCGACGCGGCCCGAACCGCGCGCAAACCTCAGTGCGCTGCGAAGGGCGTCATCTCAGCGCCACCCATGCCGAGCAGATGACCGATGATCCGCTCGAGCCCCCAAGCCGGGTCGATGCAGTGTGCTCCCTCGCCGACGAGAGCCGAGAACGCCTCCAGATTGACCTCTGGACAGAGCCAGAGCGCCTTCGACCACCACGGTGTGAGATCCAGGTCGCCAATGTGCCGCCATTCCCGTTCCCAGGCGACCTCGCGCAGACGAAGGCCGCCGTTGCCGTCAGGCCAACTCCCCATTCCTTCGATGAAGGGTGTCAACCGGCTGATCGGGTGACCTGCGAAGTCGTCTGCCGCTTCCCTAACGAGAGCATTTAGCGCCTCCTTGATCGGCCAGTCGCGCCACTCACCTGGCGCACGCGAGAGGTCGACGTACCAAACGGGGTTGGTGCTCATCCACCGAGCCACCATCTTTGGAAACGCGACCCCGTAGCCCTGGAAATGGACGTTGCGACCTGCAATGTCGGCGAACAGGCCATGGACGTGCTCGAGCGGCGTCTCGCTGAAGCAGATGACCCTTTGAGTCTCGAGAGCGTCGTCATCGAGCTCGAACCGCTCCCAGGTCGCCCATCCCTTCGGCGAGACGGCGCGCAATCTTCGCTCGTGGATGATCGACGTGAGGTTCTCGCGCGCGGCGCCTCCGTCCGTGTCGCGAGTCAGATGAACGACGAAGGTGGAGAGATCGGTTCGATGCTGCAAGACCTCTTCGATCGTGACGGCAGGCCGTTCCACGCGGCGGATTCCTGGAAGATGCATGCCGTAGCGAAGATCGGCGCGAATGAAGCGGCGCTTGAGGGCTCGCGGGATCTCCATGGGACCGTGGAGTGTCTGAAGCGGTGAGGCGGCGAAGTACGTCCTGCTCGACCGGCGAAAAGACTGCGCGGCATCCTCCTAAGCGCCGAGGAGTACGCGGCGCTCGTCAAGGAGGCCGGGCGCCTGCGTCCAGCCGCGTAGACACCAAGACGCGGTGACCCGTTGACGTGCCGCCAGGGGCATGCAGACCGGTCAGAGCTTCGGCGAGAGATCGCTCGAATGCTTACGAACGTTCGCCATCCAGAGCAGTCTCCTGACATGACTCCCAAGTGGGCCAGTCGATGTCGATCACATCGTCGGGCCTGAATTTGATCTTGTCGCCAGGACTGAGACGAGGAATGCCGAGGGGGCAATTCACGAGCGTTCCAGTGAGATGGCGCTTCCCCACACTCGACACGTTCACCCACATCCGCTCGCCCCAGCCATCTTTCATCTCGAACATGAGCTTGACGACCGCTCCCGGCGCGATACCGAGCCTCTCCTCGTCGGTGGGAATCTCGAACGTCTCAGGGTAAACCAGGTTCCGCTTGACGCCTGATTCGAGGTGCCAACGGTAAATGACGCGCCCTGTGGCGACCCAGACGATGCGGTCCCGGACGCCCTCGAACAACGCCACTTCGAGTTGCTCGAGGACCCAGAATGGCCTCTCCAGGCGTGGAACGGCGTGGAGCTCAGCGAGCAACTCGCTCCTCCGAGGGTCGTCTCGGCGAAACGCGAGTACGACCACACGTAGGAGAGCTCCCGGAGCAAACCCGAATACCAGCAGGGCGACGAGGAAGATAGGCCACGCTTCCAGGGCGATGAACACCTACGCGAACCTCTCGACCAACGCGCCGAATCGCGAATCGGATCGGGCCATTTGGAGGATCGCTCCGAGCTGGGAAATGCCCTCCTCGGTCACCACGTAGTAGCGGCGCGGCGGCCTCCCCTCCCTGACCTCCAAGACATCCTCCCATCCGTCAGTAAGCCATCCCTCTGCCAGCATCCGATGCAGGATCGGGTACAGAACGCCAGACCTGACCCCCGACCGCCTGGACAGGTCATAACCCCAGTGGCGGCCGCCAGGGTCGTCCATCAACGCGATGATGACCTGAACCAGCGAATGGGTGACTCTCATAAGTCGTATTCTACATATGGAGCAGACGTGGCGGCCTCTCCACCCAGATCGGCTCTGAAGCCGCCCGTTTATGATCCGGCGTACTAGGATCTGCTCGGGAGGGATCGGATGGCGACGAGGGTCTGGGGTCTCTCGAAGAAGGGGGCGAACTACCGGCCCGCTCCCCAGGCCGAGGTCCGCTGCGACCACTGCAAGTTCATGTTTCCACCACTGGCGCTCGGCGGCTGTCGTTTGGTCCGTGGGCTGATCCGCGGCTCGGCTACCTGCGACAAGTTCACCCCCCGTCGCTGACCGAGGAAACCGATGAGCCAGGTCGTTCTGGACATCACGATGTCGCTCGACGGATTCGTGACCGCACCGAACGATGGACCCGGTCGTGGGCTCGGTGACGACGGCGAATGCCTGCACTACTGGGTCTTCGGTGGGCCGTGGACATATGGAGAATCTCAGCAGGAGCGGCCGGGCGCGACGGGAGTCGACCGCGAGGTGCTCGACGAACTGATGGCGGCCGGTGCCGCCGTCGTGGGGCGCCGGATGTACGACGTCACCGACGGCTGGGGCGGTACGTCGCCCTTTGGCGTCCCTTGCGTCGTGGTCACCCACCGAGTCGGCGATCAGCCCGAGCCCGCGTCCGGCTTCGAGTTCGTCGACGGCATCGAGGCCGCCGTCGACCGGGCCCGGCAGATCGCCGGCGACCGACCAGTCGGCATCGGCGGCGGCGCCAGCATTGCCCAACAGGCACTTCAGGCTGAGCTGGTCGACGAGCTCCAGATCCACATCGCCCCAGTCATCCTTGGAGCGGGCCGACCCCTGTTCGGCGAGCTCGGCACACGCTTGCGGCTCGAACGCACTCGCGTCCTCGACTCGCCGTTCGCGACGCACATCAAGTTCCGCGTCCTGAAATGAGTTGACGGACAGAAGACCCGCGGAGCCAGTCGTACGGTGGGGCCTCGACATGATGTCGGCGCCCTGCGCTGCGGCAGGGAGCCGCGGACCGGGCGTACGGACTGACGGCGTCCCCTTAGATTTTCTTTCCGGGATTCATGAGGCCCCGAGGGTCGAAGGCGTCCTTCACGGCGGTCATGAGCGCTGCAGTCTTGGGGGACCACCCCTGGCGGTCGCGCTTCACGACGCCGACGCCGTGTTCGCCGGAGACCGAGCCGCCGAGCGAGACGGCGAGCACGAAGAGCTCCTCCGAGGCCGCTTGGGCGCGTTCGAGCTCGTCGGCGCTCTCGGGCGACACGAGGAAGGTGGCATGCAAGTTGCCGTCCCCAGCATGCCCCCAGCTGCAGGCGGAAAGGCCATGGCGGCTGCCGATGGCGAGCGTCTGGTCGATCGCTTCAGCGAGGCGGTCGAGCGGGACGACGATGTCCTCGCTCACCTTCCCGCCGAGCTGAGCGCTGACGGCGATCGAGACGCCGTCTCGCCAACGCCAGAGCGCTTCGATTGCGGCGGTTTCCTCGGGCGCATGGAGACTGAGCGCTTGGTCGCCGAGGACGTCCAGCAGCACGGCCCGCACGCCTGCCGCCTCCGCTTCCGACCCGTCCGCTTCTGCCACTACGAGAAAGCCCGCAGCGGAAGGAACCGGTGCGGGAAAGGCCGGCCCCGCCGCCTGGAGTGTCGACCCGTCGAGGTACTCCAGCGCGGCCACGACGAGGCCGTTCCCGAGCACGGCTTCGATCGCCGCACAGCCCTGCTCCGCCGAGGGATAGAAGGCAGCAACCGGGTACGACGCTTCTGGAGCCGGGAGCAACCTCAGCCAGGCCGCCGTCACGATCCCGAGGGTGCCCTCTGACCCGATGAGCAGACTCTTCAAGTCGTAGCCGGCCACGTCTTTTCGGATCGCACCGCCGAGCGAGACGATCTCCCCCGGCGGCAAGACCGCTTCGAGTCCGGTGACCCATGCGCCGGTGACGCCGTACTTGAAGGCATGCGGGCCGCCGGCGTTGGTGGCGATGTTTCCGCCGATCTGCGATTGCTCGGCCGCTCCGGGATCCGGAGGGAAGAACAGACCGCTCTGGCGAACGATGCGGCGAAGCTCAGCCGTCCTGAGGCCTGCCTCTACCCAGATGCGCCAGAGGAGTGGATCGAACGAGCGGACGCGCGCGAGGCGCTCGAGCGAGACAACGACTCCTCCGTCGAGCGGAACCGCCCCTGCGGCGAAGCCGGTCCCGCCCCCGCGGGGGACGATCGCTACACCACGTTCGTAGCACCACGCGACGACCTTGGCGACTTCCTCGACGGTCTCCGGCAGGACCACGGCGTCGGCGCGGCCGTTGACCCCTCGCGTCTCGGTCTCGTCCGCCAGGTAGGCGGCCGGAGTGCCGTCGAGGACCGATCCCGGCGGGAGGAACGAGCGCAGATCGCTTTGCACCTCGTCCGTCACGTGATCGTGACCGTGGCCACGTCCCGCTGCGACTGGAGAGCGGCCGTGAAGATGCGGTGCGTCTGAGCGGCCTCGGCGGGCGTGGCGCAGTGGAACGGTTGCCTCATCCCCTCCTTCCCGTGAGCGAGCTCGTCGAGGTAGGCGGCCCACATCTGCAGGATCGCGTCCGAGAACCCGAACTCGAAGATCGCTCCCGTGATCGTGGGATACGCCGACTGGGAGCCGAGATCGAGCATCTCCCAGGCCTGAGGCTTCCCGGGCTCGTACTTCATGAAGCGGAGAGTCTTCGGAAGCTTGCTCGTGTAGGCGATCGACCCCTCGGTGCCGTCGATCTCGATCGACCAGGTGTTGGTGTCCCCCGGGGCGATCCGCTTCGTCTCGACGCGCAGAGGGAACGCGTAGCCGTCGGTCCGCACCTCGCACAGCAGCACTGCGTTGTCCCAAGTGTCGCACGGTTCGGTGCCGCCGGCGCCGTCGGGACGCTCCGGAAAGACGTCGGAGAGGATCGCGCGGACGTTCGCCGGCATCCAGCCGGCGCGGAGGGGCAGATGAAGGGCGTGCATGCCGAGGTCGCCCATGCACCCGTACTCCCCGTTGAAGCGGGCACGGCGCTTCCAGTTGATCGGTTTCTGAGGATCGAGGTCGCTCGAGTGGAGAAAGAGCGAGCGGACTTCGAGCACCCGGCCGAAGCGGGCGTCCTGAATCCAGCGCGTGACCTCTTGCCCGCCGGGGTAGAACGGGAGCTCCGAGGAGCAGCGGACGAGGAGATCGGAACGTGACTCCACCGCCGCCGAGATTGCGTCGTTCGCCGCCAGATCGATTCCGAACGGCTTCTCTCCGAGCAGGTGCTTGCCGGCCTGAATGGCGGCGACGTAGATCTCTTGGTGCAGATGGTGAGGTACCGCGCAGTACACGGCCTCGACAGTTTCGTCCTCGAGCACCTCGCGGTAATCGCCGGTGAGCCGCGGCCGCGGAGTGAGCCGCTCGTACCAGGAGAGGACATCGGGGTTGGCGTCACAGACGACGGCAAGCTCGGGTGAGACTCCCAGGTCGTCGAGGTGGATCCAGCGGGCCGCCGCGCTCGCGAACTCCCGGCCCATGAGACCGCCGCCGATCAGGCCGAAGCGGACGATTCGGCTAGCCACCGGCGCGCAGGCGCTTGTCGGCTTCTTCCGCCGAGACGCCGTCGTGCACGATCGCCATGAGCGCTCGCGTCATTGCTCCGGGATTGTCGTGCTGCACCACGTTGCGCCCGTAGACGATCCCGGCGGCGCCCTGCAGCATGATCGCCGCGGTGCGGCGCAGGATCTCGTCGTCGGACACGCGGCCGCCGCCTCGCACGAGCACCGGGCGCGTGCCCGCCGCCTGCACCACGCGGGGATAGTCCTCCAGATCGTCGGTTGGATCCGCTTTGACCACATCCGCCCCCAGCTCGACGGCCTGACGTACGAGCGGGACGATCTTCTTCACGTCTCCATCGACGCCGTAGCCGCGTTCGCCGGGCCTCATCGCCAGCGGCTCGACCATGAGCGGCATCGCGACGGGGTCGCATGCGGCCCGGAGGGCGGAAACGTTGCAGATGCACTGCTCGTGGAGCTCAGGCTCGCCCGGAAGGAGGAAGAGATTGACGACGACGCAGGCCGCGTCCAGAACGATGGCGCGCTCGACTACTGCCTCGACAACCTGACTGAAAAGACGGCTGGGCGGAGAGCCGCCGTAGAGGTTCGCGACATCGGTGCGCAGAACGAGCGCCGGCTTGCCCGGACCCGGAACGCCTTGCAGGAGCAAGGCCTGCCCGGGAGAGAGCTGAATCGCATCGGGGCCGGCCTCGACGAGAGTGGCCACCGTTCGCTCCATGTCCTCGATCCCTGTGAGAAAGGAGCCCTCGCCGAAGAAGCCGTGGTCGACGGCGACATCGAAGCAGCGTCCGTCCGCGGCGAACAGGCGGTTGAGCCTCGGGTTCATGCCGCCGACTCCAGCCCCGCCAGAGCGAGCGTCTCCTCCAGCCCCCGCACTCCTTCGACCGCCCCGACCGCGGTCGCTGCGAGGGCTCCGGCTGCGTTGGCAAGCGCAGCAGCCCGCTCGAGAGGCCAGCCCGCGAGGTGGCCGTACAGGAGGCCCGCGGCGAACGCGTCGCCCGCCCCAGTGCCGTCGATCGCCTCAACTGCCGGAGCAGCCACAAAACCCACGAACTCCTCGCTCGCCACGAAGCAACCGTCGGCGCCCAGCTTGAGCGCCACGGTTCTCACGCCGCGCTCCCTGAGCCAGGCAGCGACCGACTCCGGCTCAGGCTCGCGAGAGATCGCAGAGCCCTCTGCGAGGCTGGGAACGAACAGGTCCAGATGCGGAAGGCTGGGAAGGAGTCGCTCCCAGCGACCCGTGGCGTCCCAGACCGTGTCGAGACTCGTCGTCAGGCCGCGAGCCTTGGCCTCTTCGAGAATGCCAGCGGTGGGGCTCCCGTCGAGCTCAGGCATGACCAAGGCACCGGCGACGTGGAGGGCTCTGCCCGAGAAGAGCGCGTCCTCGTCGAGCTCTTCGCGCCTGAGCTGGCCGTTAGCCCCCGGAAGATGGAGGAACGTCCGCTCACCAGCCGAATCCACCAGGACGACCGTCGCAGAGGTCGACACGGCCGAATCCTGCAAAACCCCGCGGCGGTCGACTCCACGGTCGTCGAGGAGCTGGAGGATGAAATCGCCGAAGGGGTCGGCTCCCACCTTTCCGACCACCGCCGCCTCGAGACCGAACCGGACCAGCGCGCTCGCGGTGTTGAGCGCACAGCCGCCGCCGTGGAGCGAGATCTCGTCGACGAGCTCGAGGGCGCCGCGCGGGGGCACGTCGTCGACGGGCCGGGCGATCGCGTCCGCGACGAGGATCCCGAGGCACACGACGTCGGTCACGGGACGAGGACGATGTGCACTTCGCGAGGGCCATGGACGCCGACGACCAAGCGTTGCTCGATGTCGGCGCTGCGGCTTGGGCCCGTGATGATTGCCAGCGCGCTCGGAAGGTCTGACCCGACGGCTGTGAACAGCTCTGCGAGGCCCGGAAGGATGCGCTCCTCCGAGAGCAGGGAGACGTGGACCTCTGGAAGCAGGTGCCGCGCCCGCGGCTCGTCCGGCGCAGCGGCGAGCACGACACTGCCGGTGTCGGCGAGCCCGTAGCTTGCCGTCGAGCGCTCGGAGCCTTCGATCTCCGGAGCTTCGCCGCGATGCACGACGAAGCCGGCGGCCTCGGCGTTCGCGACGAAGCGCTCGGCCAGCGACTGGGTCATCGCAGATCCCGGAACCGGCGGCGGGCGAGGACGGGCAGCTCCCGACCTAGTGTCCATGTGCGACCCGGCCCGAAGCGTCCGCCGAGGCGCGAGGCGAGGCGGGCGAGAAAGGTTGAGGCCCGGTACAGGGACGGGCGCGACCAGGCGAGCGACCAAAGCGTGAAGCCGAGGCGCTCGCGGGCGGACGCGACCCGCTCTTCGACGAGATCCTTCCGGAGCTCCAGGAGCAGCTCGTGCAGGGGGATCTTCACCGGGCAGGCGACTGTACAGGCGCCGCAGAGGGAGGACGCATGCGGCAGGGCGGGCGCACGCTCGAGCCCGACGAGCAGCGGCACGAGCACGGCCGCCATCGGGCCCGAGTAGACCGGTCCGTACGCGCCTCCGCCGGCCTTGCGGTAGACAGGGCAGACGTTGAGGCAGGCTCCGCAGCGGATGCAGGCGAGCATCTCCTCGTAGCGGCCGCCGCGGAGGTTGGAGCGACCGTTGTCGAGGATCACCACGTGAAGCTCCTCAGGCCCGTCGACCTCCCCTGCGCGCCGGGGTCCCGTGAAGATCCTCGTGTAACTCGTCAGCTTCTGCCCCGTGGCGCTGCGCGGGAGGAGCTGGAGCAGAACGGCCAGGTCATCGAGGGTCGGCACCAGGCGCTCCATGCCGAGGAGGGCGATATGGACATTCGGCAGGGAGGTCACCAGCCCGCCGTTGCCCTCGTTCGTCACGAGACAGAGGGAGCCGGTTTTCGAGACGGCGAAGTTCGCGCCCGTGAGCCCGACGTCGGCACTCAGGAAGACCTTCCGGAGCTGCCGTCGAGCGGCGGCCGCGAGCTCTTCCAGCTCGGGGGAGACGGGTGCGCCTTCGACCGCGGAGAACAGCTCGGCCACATCCGCGGCCGTCTTCTCGATCGCGGGCAGGATGATGTGGATCGGGTGCTCCTGCGCGAGCTGGAGGATGTACTCCCCCAAGTCGCATTCCACGGGACGAATCCCTGCTGCCTCGAGTGCTTCGTTGACGCGAATCTCTTCGCTCGCCATCGACTTCGACTTGGCCACGAGCTGCGCACCGACCCGGCGGCAGACGTCGACGATGTACTCGTTTGCCTCCTCGGCGGTCCGCGCGAAATGGACCTTGCCGCCGCGGGCCTCGAAGGCGGCGGTGAAGTCGGCGAGATGGCGGTCGAGATCGGAGATGGTGCGCATCCGGATCTCGTGAGCCCGCTCGCGCAGCGTCTCGACGTCAGGAAGGTCGGCCCAGGCCGTCGTGCGACCCTCGAGCATGCGCTGCGTCGCCGCGTCGGCGGCCTCCTGGCTGTGCGGGTTGGCGAGTGATGCCTGGGCGACGCGGCGAAAGCGCTCCTCTACTTGCGCCAGCTCGGTCAAGGGTTCGCCCCCCGGGCGAGCGCGGTCGCCAGGTGGATCACGCGCGGTGCTCCCGTTCGAGCAGCGCGTGCACGCAGATGCATGAGGCAGCCCGGATCTGCGGTCACGAGGGCGTCTGCGTCGCGAGCGCCTGCCAGCTTCTCGTCGGCCATCGCCACGGAGATCTCCGGCTGGCGGACCGAAAACGTCCCGCCGAACCCACAGCACAGATCCGGCCTTGGCAGTGGGACGAGCTGCGCGCCGGAGCGCTCCAGCAAACGCCGGGGCTCCTCTGCGATCCCAAGCTCTCGGAGCATGTGACAGGAGTCGTGGTAGGCAAGCGAGCAGCCGGCGTTTCGAGCGGGGAGCGTCGACTCCGCCTGGGCGAGGAAGGCAGAGAGCTCCCAGACCTCGTACGGCTCGCAGCCCAAGAGCTCGGGCAGGTAGTGCGCGACCATCGTCGCGCAGGAGCCGGACGCGCAGACGACTGGACGGTCTCTGGAGAAGGCTCGGACGAACGTGCGGGCGACGCGGCGGGCCGCCGCGCGATGGCCGGCGTTGAATGCCGGCTGCCCGCAGCAGACCTGCTCCAGGGGAAAATCGACCTCGTAGCCGGCCTGTTCGAGCAGCGACTCGGCGTCAGCCACGACTTCCGGGAAGAAAAGATCTCCCAGGCAAGTGGCGAAGAGCTGAACGCGACGCTCAGCGATATGGGACCTCTTCCCGCCGGCCTGACTCGCTCGAACGGACGATTGCGTCGCAGATCTCCGCGGCCCTGTAGCCGTCCTCGAAGGTCGCACCGTGCGGTGCGACGTCCCCGTCCTCTGCGATTGCCGTCAACAGGTGGTGGATCTCGTGCACGAACGAATGCTCCCACCCGATGATGTGCCCGTGGGGCCACCAGTGCTCCCAGAACGGGTGGTCAGCTTCCGAGACCAGGACGTCGCGAAACCCCTGTGCACGCTCGCCGGGCTTCGACTCCCTGAGGTTGACCTGCAGCTCGTTCAGACGCTCGAGGTCGAATGCGATCGAGCCCTTGGATCCGTTGATCTCCCAGGTGAAGGCGTTCTTGCGCCCCGGACAGAAGCGTGATGCCTCCACCGTCCCTATCGCGCCGCCTTCGAACTCGACAACCGCTTCGAAGGCGTCGTCGACGTCGCGCCCCTCCTTGAACGTCCTCGTGCCTCCGCTGACCGACTTCACCTCACCGACCAGGTAGCGAGCGAGGTCGAGGACATGCGCACCGAGATCCCCAAGGGCGCCTGAGCCTGCGGTGGCCCGCTCGAAACGCCACACCTGGTCGTCGATGTCGCCCCACTCCTGTAAATAGCTGCCGCGGAAGTGGTAGATGTCGCCGAGGTCGCCCCCCTCGAGCATCTCGCGGGCAAGCCGGACAGCCGGCACGAAGCGGTAGTTGAAGGCACACATGTGCTTGACGCCTGCGGCCGCCACCTGCTGCCAGACGTCGTAGCTCTCGTCCGCCGTGCGGGCCAGCGGCTTCTCGCAGATGACGTGCTTCCCGGCTGCCGCCGCCGCAATCGTCGGCTCGGCGTGGAGGTTGTTCGGTCCTGAGTTGTCGAAGAGCTCGACTTCGTCGTTGGAGACGAGATTGCGCCAGTCGGTCGCATATCGCTCGAAGCCGTAGCGACGAGCCGCCTCCGCGACCGCCTCCTCGGTTCGCCCCGCTACGGCAACCAGGCGCGGCACCAGCGGGGGCGGCCAGGTCATGTACGGAATCGTCCGGTAGGCGTTGGCATGCGCCTTGCCCATGAAGGCGTAGCCGAGCATCCCGACGCCGATCGTGCGCGCTTCCTCCGCGCCGGAAGCCCTTCCCATCGTGACGAATCCCACCTCCTGGTCAGCCATGGATCACTTCCTTTCGTAGGCGGCGTCGAAGGCCACAGCGGACGGGGCGAAGTCGGTGCGGCGAACGAACGCAACAGCGTCCTGCGCGCCCCACTCCCGATCCATGCCGGCGTCCTCCCATTCGACCGAGAGGGGTCCCTCATAGCCGATGCGGTTCAGAGCTCGGAAGAGCTCTTCGAAATCCACGTCTCCGTGCCCCGGCGAGACGAAGTCCCACCCGCGTGCCGCGTCTCCGAAGTTGAGGTGGCTGCCGAGAATCGACCGGCGCCCGTCAAGGCGCTTGCGCGAGTCCTTCACGTGCACGTGGTAGATACGGTCGGCGAACTCGTCGACGAACGCGGCTGAGTCGAGAGACTGGTGCGCGAAGTGGCTCGGGTCGAAATTGATCCCGAAGCCGTCGCGGCGGTCGATCGCGTCGAGCGTCTTTCGAGTTGTGACGAAGTCGTAGGCGATCTCCGTCGGATGTACCTCGAGTCCGTAGCGAACTCCCTCTGAGTCGAAGACGTCGATGATCGGGTTCCACCGGTCGGCGAAGTCTCGGTAACCGGCTTCGATCGCATCCCAGTCGTTGGGCGGGAACGAGTAAAGCATGTGCCACACGCTCGAGCCGGTGAACCCGTTCACCTGCTGCACGCCCAGCTTGGCCGCCGCGCGAGCGGCATCGGCCACCTTCTCTGCCGCGCGCCGGCGGACGCCTTCCGGATCGCCGTCTCCCCAGACGTCAGGCGGCAAGATCGCGCGGTGCCGCTCGTCGACCGGGTCGCACACAGCCTGGCCGACGAGGTGCGTCGAGATGGCATGGCACTCGAGGCCGTGGCTGTGAAGGATTTCCCACCTTGTATCGGTGTAGGAGGGGTCCGAGAGCGCCTGGTCGACATCGAAGTGATCGCCCCAGCAGGCGAGCTCCAGTCCATCGAATCCCCAGCCGGCAGCCTTCTCGGCCAGTTCCTCGAGCGGCAGGTCGGCCCACTGGCCGGTGAAGAGCGTGACGGGTCGTGCCATCAGTCCTCCTTGTGGTTAGGCGACGGAAGATGCTCTTTGGTGGCCCCCGGCGAAGACGAGGTTGACGCCGGCGGCCTCGTAGGCGTCGATGAGCTCGCGCGACAGGCCGTCGTCGACGACGAGCGCGTCGAGTTCCTCGGGCCGAGCGATCGAGAGCAATGCGGCGAGACCGAACTTCGACGAGTCGATCAGGCCGATTCCCTTTCCCGAGGAGGCCAGTGCGGCGCGGAGCGTGTCGGCGAGCGCCCGCCGTGTCGTCGTCAAGCCGTGCTCCAGAGTCACTCCTCCCGCCGAGATGAACGCCACCTCCATGTTCAGGCCCGCCAGAAACTCCGCCGCCCAGCGGCCCCCGATCATCTTCAGCGTTTGGTCGACCTCGCCGGGGGTCACGACGACGTGGATCGCGGGCGCGTGCAGCTCCAGGGCGATTGCGGGCGAGTTCGTGACGAGCGTCAGCGCACGCGGCGGGTGCCGGTTCAGGTGCCGGGCGAGAGCCAGACAGGTTGTCGATGAGTCGACGAAGATCGTCCCGCCGTCCTCGACGAAGTGGACGGCCGCCGCCGCGATCGCCTCCTTCTGGGCCTGCGCCTGCCGTAGCCGCTTCGTCCAGTCGGTGGGGACTTGGAGTTGGGTCGGACTCGCGTCGGTGGGCCGCGCGCCGCCGTGGATGCGCTCGATCAGGCCGTCGCGGGCAAGGCGCTCGAGATCCCTGTGCACGGTGATTGGAGAGACGCCGTAGTCGCGGGCGAGCTCTCCGATGGAGGCGCCTCCGTCCCGCTGGATTCTCTCGAGGATCTTGGCTCTACGAAGGTCGGCGGGCATCGTGGTCAGGAGGTAGAGAGCGGGGCGGAGACGAGGGCGAGGTATCGCTCCGCGACGAGGTCCGCGAACGCAGGGTCGTTGACGTGCGTGTCGATGAGCTCGAAGGGGATCTCGGCGCGAAGCCCGGACGAGAGCGCCTCGAGGAAGGCGGCGTCGGCTTCGGGATCCCAGAGATCTCCTCCCTCGACGTCCGCGAGAGAGAACCCTTGCGAAGGCGCCACGACCCGAACGGGACCACGGGACTCGTTCAAACGCTCGGCCACGACGCGCCCGAGCTCGGCCATCTCGTCCCGTTCGAGGCGGACCAGCGTCGCAACCGGGTTGTGGTAGTAGCTCTTCCTGCCTCGATACTCTTCCGGCAGGGTCTCACGCGCCCCTTGGTTGAAGAAGTCGACACAGCCGGGGACGACCACCTGGGGCAGACCGTGCTTGCCTGCGACTGTCAGGCGCTCCGGGCCCGTGGCGTGCAGGCCTCCGAGCAGCGCGTTTGCGACCTCGGAGAGCGTGTAGTCGATCACGCCAGCCAGGGCACCCGCAGTGACGAGCTTCTCCATCGCCGGACCGCCGACGCCGTTCGCGTGGAAGATGACGGGCTCGTGCCCTGCCCGCTCTAGAGCAGCTCTGATCCGCATCACGGCCGGCGTCGTGTGTCCCAGCATCGTGAGGCCAACGCTGCGCCCGCCCAGTTCGCTTACCGGCTGGCCCGCGTCGCGCGCCATGCCGGCGACAGCCGCTGCGGCATTGTCGAACACCGAGCGCGCGATCGGATTGAGCCCCAGGATGTCGATGACGGAATGCATGACGAGGACGTCGCTCTCGCCGACGAATGGGCCGAACGCCCGGCGGCCCGACGCACTGGGAGAGACGATCACCTTGGGCACGCCGACGGGTAGGGCGTGCATTGCCGCCGCGCCGAGCAGAGCCCCCTCGGCGCCGCCGAGACACAGCACCCCGTTGATCCGCCCCTCCAGCCAGAGCCGAAGGCAGACGGCGCGTACGCCTTCCACCATCAGCTCGACCGCCGCACCGCGGCTTCCCGCCTGTTGCACCTGCTCGAGGTCGTAGCCGGCCTCGCGGGCGACGTCCTCGCGGGTGACGTCAGCCTTGATGCCGGGCTCGCCGAGGATGCCGGAGTCGATCACGAGCGGCCTGGTCCCGAGCGCGACCAGCCGGTCGCGCACATAGGCGATCTCGTCCCCCTTCGTGTCCAGCGTCCCGATCAGGGCGATCCCCGGCTGCTGGGTCATGACTCGGTCATCAGGCCCGGTCCCGCCATTCCCGCGTGTGCACCTCGACCGGCACCTTCTGGAACTCCTCCAGCGCAGCAGCGAGATGCTCGGCGTAGAGCTCGTACGTCGTCTCCCCCTTCTCGGCTGTCGCGCGGAACGGGTTCCCGATGACGCCACTCGGCGTGAAATCGGCATGGTCCGTGGGAAACAGGAAGTACTGGTAGCCCTGGAACTCCACCTCCGGCGCCCCGTCCAGCTTGATGAACGAATCAGGGAACCAGTCGGGCTTCTTGACCTGCTGGTTGACCGCCCGGTCCATGCGAACCAGTTCCTCGTCGTGAGCCAGGACCTGAGCGGTTTCGAGCTCGCTCGAATGCCAGCCCGGCGTTTCCTCCGGCGGATTTTCCATCACGTCCGAGACAAGGCCCAGGTAGCGCTCGGCGTAGAGCTTCGAGAAGGCGACGAACGCGCCGGTCTCATAGCGGATGCGCCGCAGGAGCGGGTCGATGATCTTGACGTTCGAGCCGTGGTTGTTGACGAACACCAGTCGGTTGAAGCCGTGGTGGATGAGGGAACGAGCGACGTCGTGGTAGACCTCGAGCAGGATCTGAGATCTGACGGTGATCGTCCCGGTGCCGGCACCCGGCTCGTACATGTGCTGGGGTGAGTAGCCGAACCACACGCAGGGCGTGTAGAGGACCTGGGCGCGTTCGGCTGCCCGCCTCGTGATCTCGTCTGCCTGGATCGTGTCCGTGGCGAGCGGGAGGTGCGGGCCGTGCTGCTCCATGCTCGCAATCGGGACCATGACGATGTCCTTCTCCTCCAGGTAGCCCTGGATGTCCGGCGGAGCGAGATCCGCGATGTTGTACGAACGCAGGTCCACGGCCCTCCCTCCCTAGGCCCGCGCGGCTTGCTGAGCCCCGATGTGCTGGCGCAAGGTGTCGATGGACTCCTGGACGTATTCGTCGTAGAGCTGCTCGGGAACGGCGCCGGTTCCGTGATCTCGCAGGAATTGTTCGAGGCCGACGCTCGCGTCCGCCTCCGACGCATCCCCGATCTCCCGTCGCTGGGAGATGCGGCTGCGGTCGACCGTGGCGACGAACTCGACCGTGAGGTAGCCGTCGTAGCCGACGTCCTCGAGCGTCCGTACCAGGAGCTCCCAGTCGATCGCGCCCTGGCCGGGAGGCATGCGGTTGTTGTCAGCGACGTGGAAGTCCACCAGCTTGTCCCCGGCGTGTCGGATCGCGGCGGACCAATCCGCTTCCTCGATGTTCATGTGGAAGATGTCCAGGCAGATGCCACAGTCGCCGCCAACGTCCTCGGCGAGCGCGAGCGCCTGATCCCCACGGTTGAGGAAGTACGTCTCGAAGCGATTGAGCGGCTCGAGCGCGAGCCGAACGCCTTGCTTCTCAGCGTGAGCCTGGCACTCCTTGAGGCTCTCGACCGCCCATTGCCACTCGTCCTCGGGGGAGCCCATCGGCGTGACCTTGCCCACCGTCGACGGGACGACCGTGAGGATCTTCCCTCCGAGCTCGTTGATCATGTCGATCGTGTCCTTGACGTACTGGACACTGCCGACGCGGACGTACTTGTCCTCGTGGAGAAGGTCGCGCCCTCCGACCATCAGCGTGACAGCTCCCCAGCATTCAAGCCCGTTCTCCTCGAGCAGGGAGCGGACCTGCTTCGTGTCGTACAGCGCCGGCTCGCCGGAGATCTCGATTCCGTCGTAGCCGCTCCGGCCGAGCCGCTTGAGCGTGACCTCGATCGGTTCGGGCCGCATCCAGTTGTGCATCGCCATCTTGAGTGCCATGTGTCTCCTTTGCTCGTCAGAGATCCAGCTTCCCGGGGTTCATGATCCGATTCGGGTCGAGCACCTCCTTGATCCGTCGCAGGGTGTCCAGTGCCGGCCCATGCTGGGCCCGCATGTAGGGCGCCAGCTTGAGGCCGACTCCGTGGTGGTCGTTGATCACGCCGCCCGCCTCGAGAATGGCCTTGACGCCGTCCTCCCAGATGCGGTCATGAAGCTCGATGCCATTCGGTCCCGCGTCGGGGATGATAAAGCGGCCGTAGATCATCGTTCCCCACGGGTACCAGTGGCTCAGGTGGATCCTGAGCGTGAGGCCGTCCTGCTCGTAGGGCTCGATCGCGCTTCGAACCGCCTGGTAGACGCCGTAGATCCGCGCGTACGTCGCGACGGCTTCGATCGTCCCCCACATGGCCGGCAGCTGCGGGTGGTGCGGCGGACGGTAGAACTCGTAGCGTCTCCTCCACCACGTCTCGCCGAGGCTGCCGTCGAGGATCCGGGCGCCTCGCTCTGAGGCGAGCGCAAGCACTCCTTCGGCCTCTGCATCGGCAACGGCCGGCTCTCCCTCGAAACAGAGGACCGTGCAGACGCCGTCCAGCTCCTCACCCACCACCGGGCTCAGCGTGAGTCGGGTTGCCGTCTCGTCGTAGAGGCGGACCACGGACGGGCGGTAACCGCGGGCGATGGCGTCACGGATGGCGGCGATGCCGTCGGGTACCGAAGGAAACGAGACCGCCTCGAAGCGGCGCGCGGCGGGCAGCGGTCGCAGCCCCAACGTCGCCCGCGTGATGACGCCGAGCGTCCCCTCCGAGCCGACGAAGAGCTGGGTGAGCTCCGGTCCTACGGCGTGTCGCGGCACGGGAAGCGTGTCGATGATTTCACCGGCCGGGGTCACGACGCGGAGCGCAAGGAGGAGATCCTCGATCTTTCCGTAGCGGGTGGAAAGGACCCCGGAGCCGCGCGCGGCGACGTAGCCGCCCACCGTCGCGAGCTCGGCGGATGCGGGGTAGTGCGGCAGCATGAGGCCGCGCTCGTTCAGCTCGGCTTCGAGGCGCTGGCCGTTGACGCCTGCCTCCGCCGTCACGGTGAGTGACTCCTCGTCCACCTCCACGATGCGGTCAAGGCCGTTCAGGTCGAGAGCGATTCCGCCGTGGGTGAGAATCGCTCCACCCTGGCTCCCCGACCCGCCTCCCCAGGGCACGACGGGAACCCCGAACTGGTTCGCGAGCCTGAGCGCGGCGGCCACGTCGTCGTCGGACTTCGCGAAGACAACGAGATCGGGACGGCCCAGCGGGGAGCCGTTTGCGCGCGAGGCGATCGCCTTCCAGTACGTATCGGCCTCGTACGCGTCCAGGCGTTCTCCGTCCGTGCTGACCGCATCAGCTCCGAGGCGCTGCCGAAGCTCCCCGGCGACGAGCTCGATGTTCTCCACAGCGACGCCCATCGGCGGCGTTAGCTCCTCGTCCAATCGGGCACGGAACCCGCCCCCACCTGCCGGAAGTCGGGGAGCCCCTCCAGGACCTTCTCGGGACCGCCTGGGTTGTAGAGAGCGAGCAGTCGCATCGGCTCCCAGCCCGTGTTTCTCGTCGAGTGGAAGACGCCGGTGGGGACGTAGATAGTGTCGCCGGGCTTGACCGCGAAGGGCTCATGGTCGTCGAGCATCTGCTCCCCCTCGCCCGAGAGGACGTACAAGATCTCCTCTGATTCAGGGTGGTTGTGCCGGTCGTGCCCCCGGCCCGGCTGGAGGACGACCTCGCCGAAGGTGATCCCGGCTCCCTCGGTCAGCTCGGGAGTCACGAACCACTTGATTGCGCCCCAGTCGAACGTCTGCGTGGGAATCGCGTTCGGATCAACCGCCTGCACGAACTCCTCCTTCGATCGGGATGGCCTTGAAGCGCCGCACGGTCTCGGTGAGCGCGACTTCCGTCGGCAGGCGCTCCATGCTCGTGGCACCGAAGAAGCCGACCACACCGCGGGTGCGTCCGAGCACGTAGGCGGCATCCTCGGGCTCGGCAATCGGGCCGCCGTGGCAGAGCACGAGGATGTTCGGGTCGACCTCCTTGGCCGCGTCGTGCATCGCCTGCACACGGTCGACGGCCTCGTCGAGAGTGATGGCTGTCTCGGCGCCGATCGTTCCGGAGGTCGTCAGGCCCATGTGGGGAACGAGCACGTCCGCCCCCGCTTCGGCCATCAGGCGAGCACCATCCGGATCGAACACGTATGGGGCGGTCAGGAGCTCGAGCTCTCGCGCCACGCTGATCATCTCGACCTCGAGCGCGTAGCCCATCCCCGTCTCCTCTAGGTTCTGCCGAAAGACGCCGTCGATCAGGCCGACGGTCGGAAAGTTCTGGACTCCGGCGAAGCCGAGCTCCCGCAGCTCGCGCAGGAAGACGGGCATCATCCTGAAAGGGTCGGTGCCGCAAACGCCCGCAAGCACGGGCGTCTGCCGCACGATCGGCAGCACCTCACCGGCCATCTCGACGACGATTGCGTTCGCATCGCCGTAGGGCAGCAGTCCGGCGAGAGAGCCGCGTCCCGCCATGCGGTAGCGCCCCGAGTTGTAGACGATGATCAGGTCCGCCCCGCCCGCCTCGGCGCACTTGGCCGAGAGACCCGTGCCTGCGCCGGCGCCAATGATCGGCTCCCCTTGCTGAACTTGAGCGCGCAGGTGTCGTAGGGCTTCTTCGCGAGTCACGCCCGCACCTCACGGTGCTCGGAGGACCAGGCCTTGTAGAGGGCGTCGAGGCGGTCGGCCATGGCCTGCGCGAACGCGGGATCGTTGATGTCCAGGTCAAGCTCACGCAAATCGACCTCGGGGTCGAGGTGCTGGCGCAGGGCGCCGAACAGAGCCTCGTCCGCAGCGGGGTCGTAGAAAACCTGGCCCTCCGTTGCGATCAGGGAGACGCCCTTGAGCGGCACGAAGACGGTGAGCGGCCCCCGCGCCTGGTTCAGCTTCTCGGCGATCACCCGCCCGAGCATCGCGCACTCCTCGGGGGTGGTGCGCATGAGAGTGACGGTGGGGTTGTGCCTGTACAGGAGCCGGTCGCGAAACTCGGCTGGAACCGTCTCGAAGGGGCCGAAGTTGACCATGTCGAGCGCGCCCAGCGAGACGACCTGCGGTATCCCGAGCTCACCCGCCGCCTCGAGCCGCTCAGGGCCTGCCGAGAGGACTCCGCCGACGAGCTCGTCAGCCAGCTCCGTGGTCGTGATGTCCAAGGAGGCGGTGATGAAGCCGGAGCGCATGAGCGCCTCCATCGACTGGCCTCCGGTTCCGGTGGCATGAAAGACGAGCACTTCGTAACCGAGCTCCTCGAGGCGCTTTCGCGCCTCCGTCACGGACGGGGTCGTGACGCCGAACATCGTGGCGCCGACCAGAGGCTTCTCAGCCTCCGCCTGAGGTCCTTGGGACTTCGCCATCCCAGCCGCCCCTGCTGCTGCGTTCCCGAGGATGCGCTCCGAGATCGGGTTCAGTCCCGCAATGTCGACCACCGAGTACATGAGCGTGATGTCCACGGCTCCTACGTAGGGGCGGGTGTCGCCCGAGGCCATCGTCGAGACCATCAGCTTCGGCACACCGACCGGGAGCTCACGCATGGCGTGGGTCGCGATCGCCGTGCCGCCCGAGCCGCCGAGTGCCAGCACGGCGTCGAGGCGGCCCTGCGCGTGCAGCTCCTTGACGATCTCGGCCGCACCGCGCGCCATGGCCTCCACAGCCGCGCCGCGATCCCCGGACTCCGCGAGCTCCTGAGCATCCGCGCCGGCGGCTTCGGCCACCTCTTCGCGAGAGACGTCGGGCTCGGCTAGAGGCACGCCCAAGATTCCTGTGTCCACGAGGAGCACATCGACGCCTTCCTCGCGCACCTTCCGCCTGAGGAAGTCGTACTCCTCGCCCTTCGTGTCGAGCGTGCCGAGAAGGACGACAGTGGCCATCAGTCTTCCCTGGCCTTGTCTGGCGTCTCCTCGATCCGCGTTACCCCGAGGTAGCGCTGCTGCGCCTCGGGATCCGCCAGCAAGGCGGCTCCCGTCGTCTCCGCCTGGATCGAGCCCGCAACCATGACGAGCTGGCGGTTTGCGAGCGAGGTGGCGACCCCCAAGTTCTGCTCGATGAGTAGGAGGCCGACTCCCTCCCGCACGAGCGTCTCACAAGTCCCGACGAGGTTTTCGATGATCGTCGGGGCAAGGCCTTCGGAAGGCTCGTCCATGACGATGAGCTTGGGGTTGCCGAGGAGCGCCCTCGCGATCGCAAGCATTTGCTGTTCTCCGCCGGAGAGCTGCGCCGCGCCGACTTTCCTGCGTTCGGCGAGGCGCGGGAACACCTCCCAGATCGCATCGATGTTCCAGCGCCCTCCATTCGGGCTGCCGAGCATCTTCAGATGCTCCTCCGTCGAGAGGGAGGGGAAGAGGCGACGTCCCTGTGGGACATAGCCGATTCCGGCAGCCGCGACCTTGTACGGCGGTCGCCCGAGGAGCTCTTCTCCCTCGAAGCGCACCGATCCGCGCGCCTGAGCCATGAGCCCCATGACCGTCAGGCAAAGCGTGCTCTTGCCCATGCCGTTGCGCCCGATGATCGCGACGGGCTCCCGGCCCATCTCGAAGGACACGTCGTGGAGGATCTGAGCGCGCCCGTAGAACGCGTTCAGATTCTTCACGGAGAAGAAGGGCTCATTCGTGGCCATAGTGGCCCTTCCCGAGATAGAGGTCGTGGACGAGCTGGTTCGCCCGGATCTCCTCCGGAGTCCCCTCCACCACGATCCGGCCCTCGTGCATCATCGTCACCCGCTCTGCAACGGTGAGAGCGACGTCCATGTCGTGCTCGATGAGCACCAGCGTGATGTCCCGATCGAGCTCGACGAGCAGCTCGGTGAGAAGCACGCGCTCGCCGCGCGAGAGACCGGCGGCGGGCTCGTCCAGCATCATGAGCTTCGGGTCGCCCGCCCGCGCCATCGCCACCTCGAGCTGGCGCTGCTCGCCGTGCGAGAGGGACCCAACGGGCGTTCCGAGCTGACTCCCGAGACCCACTCGCTCGGCCAGCTCGCGCGCACGGGCACGCATCGGGCCGTCCCGGCCGGAAAGGCGTACCGGCCGGAGGTGGTTGCCACGGATACCCAGCACGGCGAGGTAGAGGTTGTCCTCGACGCTGAGACCGAGGAAGAGGCGCGAGGTTTGATACGTCCGGGTGAGCCCCACGTGCGCCCGCTTCCGGGCAGGCTGCCTCGTCACGTCGCGGCCGAAGAGCTCGATCGTGCCCGCCGTCGGTGGGAACTCGCCGGACACGAGATTGAAAAGGGTCGTCTTCCCGGCGCCGTTCGGCCCCAGGATCGCGCGGCGCTCGCCCGGGAACACGTCCAGGTCCACGCCTCGGACCGCCTGCACGCCCCCGAAGCGCCGGCCGACCCCCCGCAAGCGGAGGATCGGCTCGGCACTTTCAGTTGCGGGTGCTGCTACGGACACAGCTCTTCGGGGGTCACGGGTTTAGCCGCCTCCGCCCTGCTTAGTCCATGGGGGCGGGGTGCCTTTCTTGCATGGTGGGTGGGTCCGGTCAGGCGACGGCGTCTCTGGGCTGAAGGCCCCAGCGAACGTCTGGTCGACCTGCGGGATCGTCTTGATCGTCTTCACGTCCGGCACGTCGTCACCGGTGTTGTCCTTGACGATCTGCTGCAGGAAGTTGTCCATGATCGCCTGGCGGTTCTCGTCGAGCTTGATCGTCCCCAGCGGAGCGTCGAGCTCCAGGTTCGCAAGCGCGTCGTTGAACGCCGAGTGACCGTCGGAGAGGTCACCCTTAACCTGCTCGAGGGCCTGGGCGATCGCCTCCATCGCCGTGTAGTAGCCGTACGCGAACACGCTCGACGCGGTGCCCTTGAGGTCGGGATACGCGGTGTCGAGTGCGCTCGAGTAATCGAGGTACGACGACTCCTGGGAGTCGCCGGACGTCATGCCGGCCGTCACCACGCCTACGACCTGGTTTCCGAGCTCCTTCAGGATCACCGGGTCGGTCATGAAGATGCCGCCCATGATCTTGTCCGCGAGGTTGCCGCGGAGCTGCTCGTACTGCTTGACGAAGGCCACGGTCCCGGTTCCGCCGACGCCCATGAAGAAGCCGTCCACGTCCTCCGGGATCTGCGTGATGTAGGAGGAGTAGTCCTCCTCACCGAGCGGCGGCCAGAGCCGCTTCGTCACGTTGCCGCCAATCGAGCAGAACTCCGCTACGAAGCCTGCGATCTGCGAGTACGGGAAGTCGTAGTCGTCGCCGATCGTGACGACGTTGCGCCAACCCAGCGTGTTGTAGGCGTAATCGCCGAGTCCCGCCGTCCACTGCGTACCGTCGTTGTGGAAGCGGAAGAAGTTCGGCGAGCGCACCTTCAGTGTGGTGTCCTGCGCGCCCGAGATCCCGTTCACGAAGGTGACTCCGGGCTGTTCCTTCGAGTAGTTGGCGACCGCGATGCCCTCGCTCCCGGAGAGCGGGCCCACGAGGATGTCGACCTTCTCCTGCTCGACGAGCCGCCGAGCTTCCTCGACTGCCTTGTCGGGAGTCGCGTCGGACCCTCCGTACACGAGCTCGATCGGATGGCCGGCGATGACGGCGTTCTCGACGCCCTTCGTCGGATCACCGCTGACCGGAGTGGCGCCTCGGTTGATGAGCGGCAGCATCGCTCCGCCCCACGTCTGACCCTCGAACGGGGCGAACGGGCCTTCGTTGTTCGCGAAGATGCCGATCTTGATCGCCTCTCCGGTGGCTTGGCCGCCCGTCGTCGCTCCACCCGTCTGGCCGGCCCCTTCTTCGTCGCCGCCGCAGCCCGTGGCGATCGCGGCCAGCGCGAGTACGAGGGCGGCGAACAGGATCCAGAGCCGGCTGGGCCGACCCTCTCCGGGTTTCCGCATCGTTCCTCCTCTTTTCGGATTCTCGAGGTATCCCGGACTGTCGCCGGGAGGGCTTGTAGGGGGATGGTTGACGCGCGTGGCTTCCTCCTTCGTACTAGGGGACGATGGGCGTATCGCTGGCAGGGTGGCGTTCCTGGGTCAGCGGCAGGGGTTCGGATTCCTCGCCGGTTGCACCTCGCCCGAAGCGGGTCTGGAGCGTGCTCGTGGCGGAGCCCCAGATTCCCATTAGCCCGCCGGGAGAGACCAGGACGATCGCGAGGAAGATCACCCCGATTACAGTGTTGAAGCGGCTCCCGACCAGGTCGACGCCCCGAAGCCAGTTGTCGAGCACCGCCACCACGCCGGCGCCGACCCAGGCTCCCTCGAGCCTGTAGAGGCCGCCGATGACCGCGATGACGAGCACGTCGATGGTCTGGGACAGCGAAATCGAGCCCGGCGAGATCCGCGTGTTCCACCAGACAGAGAGGATCCCGGCGAGACCTGCGACGAGGGCGCCAAGGGCGAATGCAACCGCGCGCAGGAGTGGGACGTTGTAGCCGAGCGCCCGCATCCGCGCCGGGTCGTCACGCACTCCTTGGAAGGCGAGTCCGAGCGGTGCCCGGGCGACATAGCGCAGGAACAGGTAGACGACTGCGGAGACAACCAGCGCGATATAGAACAGGCGCGCCGGTTGCTGCAGCGGGTTCCCGACGACCGAGGGGAGCTCGACGTTATTGACGCCGCCGAACCCCGAGAGCTGCGTCACCTGCGCGAAGAAGAAGTAGACCAGCACCGAGAACGCGAGCGTGATCATGAGGAAGTAGATCCCGTAGCTCCGGCTCGCGATCGCTCCCAGGAAGAAGCCGACGGCTACCGCCACAGCAAGCCCCAGCAGGGTCGCCAGCCACGGGTTCAGAGCGACCTTGGAGCCGCCGTCGGCCACGACGAGGTTGGCGGCCGTGAAGCCGGCGATCCCGTACAGAGCTACCTGGCCCAGCGACACCATGCCCACGTAGCCCGCCAGGAAGATAAGGCTGACGGCCGCGATCCCCAGCCAGAGCGCCTTCGTGATGACAGCGCTCAGATAGAAGTCGCTGAAGATCAGGGGGGCGAGCGCGAGGATCAAGACGGCGAAGAGACCGGGGCCCCACCTGATCGCGCGCTCAAGGGTCACGCCGGCCTTCCGAAGAGTCCAAGCGGCCGGACGGCCAGGACGAGCACGAGCATGCCGAAGATCAGCAGGACCGAATAGTTGGTGTAGCCCTCGGGGAGATAGACGTCGCCGAACGAATCGACGAGGCCCAGCGCGAGTGCGCCGAGGGCGGCGCCCCCCAGGCTGCCCATCCCGCCGATGATCACAACGATCAACGCGATGAGGAGGTACTGGGTGTCATTCCCCTTGTCGACCGAGATCATCGTCCCGCCGAGCACGCCGCCGAGACCGGCCAGGAAGGCACCCACGAAGAAGGCTCCGGCGAAGACGAGCTGGATGTTGATTCCGAGCGCCGAGACCATGTGCCGGTCGTCGACGCCCGCGCGCACGATCATCCCGTAGCGGGTCCGCTGGATGACGACCCAGAGGACGAGCCCGACGGCGACCGCCGCGGAGAGCACGAAGATCCGAAAGAACGGATAGCTGAGCCCGTAGACGTGGAGCTGCACGCTGTCAGGGAAAACGCTCGGCGGCGCGAGTTCCTGCGCGATGCCGCCGAAATGGGCGAGCGCCTGGTCGGCGATGATCACGGAGATCGCGATCGTGATCAGGGCCTGCCGCAGCTCCTGCCCCTGATTCCAGCGGAGGAAGATCTGTTGCATCACGAGGCCGATGACGCCGACTGCGAGTGACGCGACCACGAGAGGGATGACCCAGTCGCCGACGCCCGCCTCCGAGCTCCCGAACGCGGATGTGGCCTCACCACCCGTCAGACGCTCCTGTAGGTCGAAGGCGAAGAACCCCGCGAGCATGTAGAGCGAGCCGTGGGCCATGTTGACGACGCGCATCAGCCCGAAGATGAGGGTGAAGCCGCTGGCTACGACGAAATAGAGGCCGGCCAGCGTGAGCCCGTTGAGGCCGACCACGACGAAAACGCGCAGATCCTGCGCGGCCTTGTAGGCGACCCAGACGGCCACGAACACCAGAGCTGCGGCCACGAGCGCGCGAAGAGCGAGCGTTCCGGGCGGAACCGCCAGCATCCGCCGGCGGAGAGCGAGGTCGCTTTCGGGACTCGTCGCTGAAACGTTTTGTAAGAACGTGACGGGCGACGCTAACCCGATCTTTCATTACTTGTCAAGACCTCCGGCCCGCGATTGAATTGTCCGCCCGCAACTGAGGAGGCTCAAATGAAGACCAGCCTCGGCATCTGGGCGCTGGGCCCGATGGTCACGCGCTTCGTCCCCGGTGGCTACAAACCGGAGTTCGCGGCCGAGACGACGGCCGAGCGAGTCGGTCGGGCGGTGGGAGGCCTCGGCGACCTGATCGACGGATACGAGTTCCACTACCCGCAGGAGCTGAACGAGGACAACCTCGACCAGGTCCGCGACGCGCTTGCCGGCCACGACATCTACTGCATGGCAACCGGCCTGCACCTGGATCCGCGCTTCGGGCGAGGCGGGCTCGTCTCTCCGGACGAGGAGACGCGCAAGGAGGCGTTACGCCGCACGCTGGCGGCCATCGATTTCGCGGGAGAGCTCCGCTCGCACTTCATCATCTGGCCTGGCATCGAGGGCTACAACTACCCGTTCCAGACTCCCTACAAGGAGAGCTGGGCGTGGCTCATCGACGGCATCGGCCAAGCGGCCGAGCGGTGCAGCGAGCGTGGAATTCTCCTCTTCCTCGAGCACAAGAACTCCGAGCCCGCGATGAAGATCCACATGGGCAACGTCGGGATGACCCTGCACGTGATCCACAAGCTGCGGGCCCAGGGACTCGAGAACGTCAAGGTGAACATGGACTGGCAGCACCTGATCATGAACGGCGAGAACCTGGCCGAATACGCGGCTCTCTGTGCCTCCGAGGGGGTGCTCGGTCATCAGCACGCGAACTCGGGCTGGGGGACATTCGACGACGACAACATGGTCGGCGCCACCGCGTTCATGGAGACCCTAGAACTCGCCGTGGAGCTGCGCCGGGCAGGCTACGGCGACCAAGGGGAGCGCCTCGGATTCGACCTCTATCCATACACCGAGGACGCCGTCGCGGCAGTGAGGCGCAGCGTGCTCCAGTGGCGCTTTATCGACGGGATCGCTGCGAAGATCGACGACGGTGCCCTCCGCCAGGCGCAGATGGAGAAGGACGCCGTCAGGGCGTACGAGCTCGTCTATCAGGCGCTGGGCGGCGAGTGATCGTGGATGGGCGCTGGGGACGCCCTCAGAGGTTGACCGGTCTACCCTCGGTCGCCGAGCGGTAGAAGGCCTCGATGGCGTGGGCTTGGCCCACCGCGTCTTCGCGGCCCAGGAGCGGCTCCGCCTCACCTCGGATGGCGTCGCTCATGTTCTCGAGCTGGAGGCGGTAGGAATCGGCCGGCTCTACCGCTATCTCCTCCACGCCGCCGGCCGTTCGGAGCTCGATCACGGGTCTCTTGCAATGCCAGGGATCGTCGAGGAAAAGCGAGCCATCCTCGCCGATCGCCTCCAGCTCGTCGCGGACCGGCACGACCAGGCCGGCGTCGAACTGCGCCAGCACGTCGCCCGGCAAGCGCATCGTCCCGGTGAAGAGCTCGTCGACGCCGCTTTCGCCGAGCACCTGCTCGCCGTACACGCGCTCCGGCTCGCCCCCGAGCAAGCGCGTACCGCTGACGCAGTAGCAACCGACGTCCATCAACCCGCCACCGTCGAGCGATGAGTTCAGGCGGACGTTCTCGCCGTCGGTGAGCGAGAAGCTGAACGCCGCGCGGACGAGCCACAGACGGCCGATCGCGCCCCCGTCCGCAAGCTCCTTGAGGCGCGCAGTTTGCGGATTGTGGCGGTACATGAACGCCTCCATGAGGAGACGGCCTGACTCCTCCGCCACGTCGAAGGCGCGCTCGACATCCGCGGCTCGGCGGCTCAGCGGCTTCTCGCAGAGAACGTGCTTGCCGGCCTCCAGCGCGCGGATCGACCATTCGACGTGGAGCGAGTTCGGCAGCGAGATGTACACCGCCTCGACGTCGGGGTCGGCCAGCAGCTCTTCGTAGCTCCCGTACGCACGCTCGATCCCCCGCTCGCGCGCGTAGGCCTCGGCGCGTGCAGCGTCGCGGCTCGCCACCGCGATGACGTCGGCTCGGTCGGACTCGGCCGCACCGGCGAACAGCTTGTCGTTGATGTTCGCCGTCGAGAGGAAGCCCCAGCTGACGGTGCCGCTCATCCCCAGGCGGGCTCCGCGACTGGCCGGAAGGCGGTTTCGAGGATGCGGTGGTTCCGGGGGCGGGTGATGACGAAGAGTACGACCTCCACCACGTCCTCGGGCGTCATCATTCCCGCGAGCTCCGGCATGTCGAGCGTGCGGCCCCGGCCCATGGCGAAGTCCGTGGCGACGCCGCCCGGGCACACGTTCGAACAGCGCACCCCGTGCTCGCGCAACTCATGGTCGAGAGCGCGCGTGAAGCCGACCTGGGCGAACTTCGAGGCGCAGTAGACGGCCTCGAGAGGAAGGCCTCTGCGACCGGCCTCGGACGCAAGCGTGACGATGTCCGCTGCGTCGCTCTCCAGGAGGTGAGGGAGCGCCGCTCGGACGGCGTAGAGGGTGCCTTTGACGTTGACGTCGATCATCTCCTCCAGCTGGTCGGCCGGAAGATCGAGGAACGGCCCGTACGCGCCCACGCCGGCGTTGGCGACCAGGATGTCGATCCCTCCGAAGCGCTCTACGGCCTCGGCTACGACGGCCTCGAGGTCGTCGGGCTGCCTGACGTCGCATCGCCGTGCCACGGCGCCGCCGAGACCGAGGTCATCGCCGCTTCGCGATGCCAGAGCGAGGCGGACTCCCTCCGCGGCGAGCGAGCGAGCAACTGCGGCGCCGATGCCTCGACTTGCTCCCGTGACGAGAGCCACCCTGCCTTCTAGCGATGTCATGGTTCCTCCAGGGGTCGTAGGGCGGGGTAAAGCGCCCGGAAGCGCTGATACCCGTGGGCGTAGCTATCCGCCCACGCTGGTTCGGGCTCGATCCTGTCGCGGACACGCACGGAGGCGGCCACAGCCTCGTGGACGTCCACGAAGACGCCTGCCGCGACGCCGCCGAGGAGAGCCGCACCGTAGGCGGCCCCCTCCTCGACTGCTGTGCGTTCGAGCGGTATTCCGAGCACGGAGGCGACGATGCGGAGCCAGAGGTCGCTCCGCGCACCGCCGCCGGAGGCCCGCCCGACCTGCGGCTCGACGCCGAGCTCCTTCAGGAGCTCCAGCGCGTCCCCCAGTCCGAAGGCGACGCCCTCGAGCACCGCACGGACGAGCGCGCCCCGGTCGTGGCGAAGCGAGAGCCCGACGAAAGCCGCGCGGGCGTTAGGGTCGGCATGCGGCGTCCGCTCGCCGGCGAGGTAGGGCAGGAAGACAAGGCCCTCCACTCCTGGGGGCCAGGGCTCCGCCTCGGCGGTTAGGCTCTCGAAGGATTCGCCCGGAGCCGCCACGTCGCGAAGCCAGCGGAGCGAGCCGGCGGCGGCGAGCATGACGCCCATCGCATGCCAGCCATCCGGCACGGCGTGGCAGAAGGAGTGGAGGCGGCCCTCTGGATTGGCGGCGAAGGCCGGGAACGCGGCGAACACCACACCCGAAGTGCCGAGCACGATAGAGAGGGGCCCCGGCCGGTCGACCCCGACGCCGAGCGCGCCGGCCGCCTGGTCGCCCGCCCCCGCCGCCAAAGGGACGCCGTCAGAGTTGTGGCCGGCCACCGCCGGCGACTCCAGCACAGGGGGGAGCCATTCGCGCGGGATCTCCAGGGCGGCGAGGACTTCGTCGCTCCAACGCCGTCGCGCGACGTCGAAGAGCAGCGTCCCGGAAGCGTCTGTCGCGTCGATCGCGCGCTCTCCCGTCAGGCGGAGACGCACGTAGTCCTTCGGGAGCAGGACGTGGGCGATCCGCTCGTAGACCTCCGGCTCGTGCCGGCGCAGCCAGAGCAGCTTCGGGGCCGTAAACCCCGGCAACGCGCGGTTGCCGGTCAGCTCGACGAGCCGCCGGAGCCCCAGCCGCTCCTCGATCTCGACGCACTGGGCAGCTGTCCGCTGGTCGTTCCAGAGGATGGCCGGACGCAGGACGCGTTCGCGCTCGTCGAGGACGACGAGCCCGTGCATTTGACCGGCGAGGCCGATGCCGGCGAGGTCGGTGACGGCGAGTCCGGCGAGGGCCGACTCCGCTGCTCGCCACCAGTTTTCGGGATCCTGCTCGGCCCAGCCTGGCTGCGGCGTCGAGAGCGGGTAGGCCTCCTCGATCCGCGAGAGCACTTCCCCCTCTGGCGACACGGCCAGCGCCTTGACGCCGGTCGTGCCGACGTCCAGGCCGACGAGACTGCTCATCCGGAGGAGAGACGGGCCTTGGCGATGGCCTCGAGTGCCAGCCGCTCATCCTCATCACCGGGCAGGCCGCTGACGCCGATGGCCCCGATCCGGAGCCCATCCTCGAAGGCGGCGACACCGCCCTTGAAGAACGTGAAGAACGGGTCGAAGCTCGCCCGCTCGACCGGGTCGTCGGCCACTTTGGCCGCCAGCTCGCCCGTCGAGCGGGCGTCGCTGCGCGCCGCGGTGTAGGCCTTCCGCTGCGCATTGAGTCGCGTGTCCGGAGCGGCCCCGTCCATCGTGGCCGCAGCGATCAGCTCGCCGTGGTCGTCCACGACGTAGACCGAGACCGGTCCCGGCGCATTCTCGAGGACCGCATCGACAAGGGCGCGCGCCTGAAAGAGCTTCATTCCGCTTGCCCGATCGACTCCGCAGCCATCAGGCTGCCTCCCCGTCGAAGAACTGCTGGGCGAGCTTCCACGCATCCTGACCGCACCCCAACCCCACCTTCCGGCCTCCGAAATCGTCGGGTGAGACGTGGATGCCCATGTACAGGCGCGAGATCCCGGCGGCGTCGGCGGCGTCGAAATAGGTCGCCCACTGGAGAGCGAGATCTTTGCTGGGGCCTTCCTCGACCCGTAGCGACCCGGCGGGCACCTTCCATTCGTAGAGGCCGCCGGGGAAATACGAGCTGCCCGTGAAGCCGGTGAGCACCTCGGCTGCCGCGCGGCTGAAGGTGCTGTGACCCGAGATGTAGCCGGGAAACGCGGGCGTGACGAACGTCGGCAGCTGGTAGGGCACCCACTCGACGGCACGGATCCAGCGCACCCCTCTGGGCTTGCCGGCCAGTTCCTCTGGAGGGCCGGCCCAGGCGCGAATCGCGATCTCGCCCACGTGGCCGGCCAGCTTCGCATGACGTTGGCCTGGGGCGCTCGACGCTCGAGTGACCACCTCGACGAGGCCTGGAACGAGCGGGAGCCCGTCCGGATCGTAGGCCGGGCCATTCGGATCGCTCGACTGGCCCTTACCGCCCATGTAACGGATCATCGAGATGGGCCGCGAGGAGTCGTAGTAGCCCTTCGCGCCCCAGGCGGCTACAGCGGCGTCGTGGACCGCCCCGTTGAGCGCGAAGTAGAGCTTGACGTCCCACTCGAGCCGGTCGACCTCTGGACCCTGGCCGCCGATCCGGAGCTCGAGCCCGGGGGAATCAGACACGTAGTTGGCGATGACGTTCCAGTGGCCGGGCGGCGTCTCCGATTTCGGGCCGTCGGCCCAGTACTCGGCCAGCGCGCGCTCGTAATCCCCGCGTCGAACCACGTTCGGCGCATAGGCATCGCCGGAATCCGGATTCACGTCGTGCCCGTGACCGCCGTTCGTCCCGAGCGTGTTGCCGCCCAGAGCTCCAGGGCCGATGTCGACTGTCGCGCCATCGTCCGGTTCGAGGCGGCTGGAGTAGCGGATGACGGCGACCGCCGTGGCTTTGAATTCCGCATCGGAAACGGGATCCGCGAGCCTGGGTGCCGGGCCCGGGTCGAGAGGGAGTCCCTTCGGAGACCTCGGGAGTGCGAAGCCCGCGACGTGGCCCCAGTGCGGTCCGATGAAGGTCTGCACCTTCCCCGGGACCGGGACGCCGTTCTGCGCGACGATCTTGGCCAGGGCCAGGGGCTGCCAAGCGTTCGGGTCGCGCATTTGGGTCCCGGGCTCCGCGACCACGAGCGGTGCGTTCGCCGGTTTGAAGTCGGGATCGAGATAGCGCAGCGCTTCGTGAGCTCCGTCCCGCCGGCCGTAAGCGATCACCTTCGCCGCGATGCGGTTCCCGAGCGCCGCCGGAGAGTCGCCATCGGTCGTCGTGTAGTCGATTCGGTAGCAGAGCGAGGCCATGGTCGACGTCAGCTCGTCGAAGGTCTCCTGCAGGCCCGACGCCTGCGAGTAGCGGTAGAGGAGGATGCGGTACGCGGCGTAGCTGATCGCCGCCTCGCGCGCCGCGTGAACGTCGTCGGACTTGAGCTTCTCGTCCACGAAATACCCCTCGGCCTCGGGGTCGTAGGCGGCCCAGGCGTCCCACATGGCAGCGGAGGTGTGGAAGAGGTTCCGCGCGTGCACCGTCGGCGCCGGGGTGTCTCGCCGGATGGCGTCCAGGAGCGCCTCATCCCAGACTCGGGCACCCGAGCGTCCCTCGAGGTCGCCGCGCTTGCAATCCTCCAGCAGATACGAGTCGCTGGAGCCGAAGCAGCCGGCCAGCACGATGGCGGCAGTCGTCAGCGCGAGTGCGAGCAAGGTTGCGCGGATCACGACGGGGCCTTGACCTCGACAAGCTCGTTCGCGGCGACGCCGCTCAAGCGCGTCTCCCCGCCACCAGGCCAGCGCACGACCAGAGCGCGCACCTCGGCGGCGCCTCCGAGCCCGAACTGGACGCGCGGATCCTCGGACGAGAGATAACTGCTTCCCGCATGCACTTCCCGGCGCAGCCTCCGGCCGTCAGGAAGAACCGCCGTCACCTCCGCGCCCGGGTGGAACCCGAAGAGGTCCACCTCGAGCCAGGTGCCACCGGCGTGATCGTTTCGCAGCAAGACGAGGCGCCCGCCCACCGTGCTGATGGCCACGTCGAGGTCTCCGTCGTTGTCGTAGTCAGCCACCGCGCTCCCGCGTGCGAGCAGGGGTCCGACCTTGTCCAGGCCGATCTGGGCCCCGAAGTCCTCGAAGCGACCGGCCATTCCCTGGGCGGTCAGGTTCCCGACGGCCCGAACCAGCTCCCTGTCTCCGGCGAGGTCCGTTACGGGCACATCGCCGTTGACGAAGAGGAGGTCAAGGTCCGTATCCAGGTCGAGATCGGCCCAGGAGACTCCCCACCCGGTCGAGCCGCCGAGATCGACGCCGAGGTCCGCTCGCACATCATCGTAGGACGGATCGTTCTCGTCCGGGGGCTTGCTCCGGAAGACAGCGTGTACCTGGTCTCGCGCGTTGGTCACGAAAAGGTCAGTCCGGCCGTCGCCGTCAAAGTCTCCGCCTGCGATCCCCATGCCCGCGTTCGAGTCGGCCACCCCGGCGGCGCCGGCGCGCTCCTCGAAGCGGAACCCAAGGCCGGCCGGGTCCGCGTCGGCTCCTCCCGGCCAGGCGACGTTCTCGTACAACCGGTTGGGATCCGCGTCGTTGGCGATATAGACGTCGAGGTCGCCGTCGCGCTCGAAGTCCGAGAGCAGGACACCCAGCCCGTGCTCGAAGTTCGCCACCTCGAGTCCCGCTGTCCTACCGACTTCGCGGAACCGCGCGTGCCCACCCCTCTCGCGTCCCTCGTTCAGGAATAGAAGATCGCGAACGCCGATGAAGGTCTGCGGAAAGCCCTGGGTGGCCTCCGGACGTGGGCCGTTCAGGTCCGTGTAGCCGGCCACGACCAGGTCGGGAAGGCCGTCGCGGTTGACGTCCCCCACGGCCGCTCCGGAGTGCCAGCCGTAGACGCCGACACCTGCAGCTCTTGCGCCTTCCGTAAACGTCCCGTCGCCGTTGTTCCAGAGGAGAACGCTCTGGCGCGTGGTCGTGACGTAGAGGTCCGTGTGCCCGTCGAGGTCGAGGTCGGCGGCAACGCATCCATTCCCGCGGACGGGCAGGCCTGCCCCAGAAGCGGCACTAACGTTGGTGAACTTCCCTTCCACATTGTGGAAGAGGGCGGTGCGCGGCAGGCCCCCGGCATTCTTCCAGCGGCTCACCTCGCGCTCCGTATACGAGTTCACGACGAAGAGGTCAAGCCATCCGTCCTCGTCGTAGTCCAGCCAGCAGATACCACTCCCCATCATGCTCGACGGATCCGGCGAGACCTGCCAGCGAAAGGCGCCCTGGCGGAACTTCAACCCCACGGCCTGCGCCACGTCGGTCAACTCGAGCTGATGCGGCTTCCCGGGCGAGGAGCGCAACCCGCGCGTGACGTTTTCCGAGCCGGACATGCAGCCCGCGGCAACGACGGCCGCCGTCGCGAGGGCGGCCGAGAGTCGCATCAGGCCGGCTGCTCGCAAACCCCCAACCTGCCTCGCGTGCTCAGAGGACGCCGCGAGCCGCCCGGCGGCGTTTTGCGTACGCGTCCACGAGGACGGCGGCGAGGAGGACGAGGCCGGTGATCACGAACTTCGTCCCCGAGGCGAGGCCGAGCAGGTCCATTCCGTTCTGAATCGAGGCGATGACCAGGGCGCCGAGAAGCGCCGAGACCACCCGGCCGACGCCTCCGAACAGGCTGGTGCCGCCGATCACAGCCGAGGCAATGACGAGCAGAAGCAGGTTGCCGCCTCCGGTGTTGGTCGCAACCGAGCGGAGCCGGGACGCGAGCATGATCCCGCCGACGCCCGCCATGAAGCCGCTGATCATGAACACCGCGATGCGCACGCGGTCGACGTTGATCCCGGCGCGGCGGGACGCTTCGGCGCTCCCTCCGACCGCGTAGACGTGTCGTCCGAAGGTTGTCCGCGAGGCGATGAATGACCAGATGACGAGGAAAACGAGGAGGATGACCGCCACCTTTGGGACGCCCCGATCCTTGTTGACGTACCAGACCGCGGCAAAGGTGACAGCGGCGAGCCCGACGATCTGGAGCGCCATCACGACGACCGGTTTCGCGTACAGCCCGCTCGCCCGCCGCGTCCGCGCGTTCTGGAGCTCCACCAGCGCATATCCGGCGACGACCAGGCCGGCGACCACCCAGCCCGCAGTCGCGCTCAAGAAGTCGTTGGCGATTCCGACGACAGTCTCGTCCTGGATCCTGATCGTCCCCACCGACGAGGCCTGGGTCGTGAGGATGAGGACGACGCCCGACCAGATGAGGAGGCCTGCGAGTGTGACGACGAAGGACGGCACGCCGGCCTTCGTGATCACGAGCGCCTGCACGAATCCGATCGCGGTCGTGCACCCGAGCGCGAAGGCGATCGCCGCCCACCACGGCCACCCGGGGTCATCCGGTCGTAGGAGGAGGGTCATCACCACGCCGCCGACCGCGCTCACGAAGGCCACCGAAAGGTCGATCTCGCCGATCAGCAGCACGAACACGACGCCGATGGCGATCGTGGCGATGCCGCACATCTGCAGCAGCAGGTTCGTGAAGTTGCGCTCGGTCAGAAACGTGTCGTCGAGGAGACCGAAGACGACCACGATGACGCCAATGCCCAGGATGATCGGCAGCGATCCCAGCTCGCCGGCGCGGATCCCCTGCCACCAGAGCCGAGCGTATCCAGACAGGTTCGCGCCGGAGACCTCGTCCGCTAGTGCGTCCGCAGCGACCGGCGCCACGCGGGCGGCGGTCGGATCAAGGCCTGGCTCGGCGTCGATCGGCCGCTCGGTCGTCATGCCTCGACCCTCCCAGGTTCCTCCATCCCCGGCACGTGATCGAGGGTGCCGGCGGTGATGGCGTGCACGATCTCCTGTTGCGTCGTCTGGGATCGCTCGAGCTGTGCCACCCGCTGCCCCAGCCGGAGCACGGTGATCCGGTCGGCAGCCTCGAACACGTCGTGGAGGTTGTGAGTGATGAGCACGACCGCGAGGTCTCGTTCGGCTAAGCGGCGCACGAGATCGAGAACCTGGCGGGTCTGAGCCACGCCGAGAGCGGCCGTCGGCTCGTCGAGAATGACCAGCCTGGAGTCCCACATCACCGACTTCGCCACCGCGACCGCCTGCCGCTGACCTCCGGACAGGCCGGCAACCGTCTGGCGAACCGATCTGAGCGTCGTGACGGAGAGGCTGTCCAGCGTCTCGCGTGAGGACCGCTCCATGCTCGACTCGTCGAGCACGAACCCGCCGCGAGTCCGCTCCCGGCCCAGGAACATGTTGGCCACCACGTCGAGGTTGTCGGCGAGCGCGAGGTCCTGATAGACGACCTCGATGCCAAGCTTGGCCGCGTCACGCGGACCGTGGATGTTTACGTGCTTGCCCTCGTAGCGCACTTCGCCCTCGTCGAACGGATAGATGCCGACAACGCTCTTGATCAGCGTCGATTTGCCGGCCCCGTTGTCGCCGACCAGGGCCATGACCTCACCGCGACGAACCTCGAAATCGACGCGGTAGAGAGCCTGAACGGCGCCGAAAGCTTTCGAGACTCCCCTGAGCTCGAGGAGCGGAGTGTCAGCGGTGGCCATTACGTAGAGGGAGGTGAGGGCGCCGAAGCGCCCTCACCCACCGTCCGTGCTTCCTCGATTAGCTGTTCTCTTTGCAGAAGTCCGTATCGGCGGTGTCGCCGGTACAGATCTCCTCGATCGTCCGGAAGTTGTCCGCGATGACCGTATCGGCGATGTTGTCGACCGTCACGCCGATCGGGGTCAACGCCAGGTACGGGACGACGCCCTCGCCGGTCGGAGAATCCGCCGGCTTGCCGTCGGCCGCCTTGATGCCGAGCGTCTGCAGGTCCAAGAGCCCGACCGTCCCTTCGGAGAGCGATCCTGCGAAGTCCGGCTCCACCGCGGACGGATCCTGCCCGCTGCACAGAGCCAACGCGGCCTGCACCGCGGTCTCGGCCTCCGCCTG
>Ga0137367_10000070_pt1 | contig 59472 bp, 52 predicted proteins | sample SagtaG_14_FD_104939 | JGI IMG/M metagenome (GOLD analysis project Ga0137367, IMG submission 104939) | Vadose zone soil microbial communities from Sagehorn Ranch, Mendocino, California, USA - Sage1_L_80_16 metaG | ecosystem: Environmental > Terrestrial > Soil > Vadose zone | place: USA... | reverse complement strand
TGTAGATGTTCAGTAGCCGTCCGTCGCGGTAACCTGAAACCATCCTTGTAAGGAATTCTCCTAAAAGCATCACTATCCAGAAACACTGGTAACTGCTCGCCGTTTCACCACCATCATAGGACCCGAGCATTTTTGCGTCGCACAGCCTTCTTTTCTGCATGTGATCAGGCGGGTGAAATGGACGCCCTTGAACTCGCGAAGCCGTGGCTTCAGAACAAACCCGGAAAGTCGAGTCTAAAATGGCTTGCCCTAGTTTTGTTGGTGTGCGTGGCGGTCGCTGGAGCCGCTATTATCTGGGCGTTACGGCACGCCGAGCCGATCTTACAGGCCAGAATCATCGAAACCCTTTCCGCACGATTTCAAAGCCGGGTAGAGCTGAGTTCGTTCCATGTCTCCATCTCGCGTGGACTGAGGGTTTGGGGCGGGGGATTGAAGATTTTCGGGAAGACCGACGTAAATATTCACCAGCCTGGCATTCAACCCATTATCGCGGTCGACGAATTCCAATTCGGCGCGGGCATTCTGGACTTACTGCGCACCCCGATGCGAGTTCATCGAGTCTACCTCAAAGGCTTGCAGCTCAATATTCCGCCGAAAGGACAGAGAGGCGAAGGAGGTAATTTACGGTCACGAAAGATCAAGATTTACGTGGATGAGTTCGATTGCGAAAAGGCGCAACTCATCATCAACACGGTTGTCCCAGGCAAGCTCCCCCTCGAATTCGATATCAGTAAGCTAGATATGCGGAAGATTGGACCAGGACAGCCGTTGGGCTTTACCGCCACACTCGTAAATCCCAAACCGGTGGGGGACATCCAGTCAACCGGTTTCTTTGGGCCGTGGCAGGCAGACGATCCGCGTAGCACGCCGGTTCGAGGCGATTACTCGTTCAGCAATGCCGACCTCAGCACGATCAAAGGTATCGGAGGGATTCTTTCCTCCGTCGGGCAATATGGCGGAACGCTGGGAAACATAGTAGTAGACGGTGAGACGAGCACACCCGATTTTCGCATCGCGATTACCGGTCACCCAGTTCCGCTCACGACCAAGTTTCATGCCATCGTTGATGGAACCAGTGGCGACACATATCTGGAACCAGTCCAAGCAAAGATTCTGAATTCCTCGCTTATCGCCAAAGGCTCGGTTGTGCGGGTAAAGATTCCAGCCGGACACCGGGTCGTGCTCAATGTCACTGTAAATCCCGCGAGGATCGAGGACTTACTCAAACTGGGAGTCCGTACCGATCCGCCCGTGATGACCGGTGCGGCCCGATTAAGAACCAAGCTCGACCTACCGCCGGGTGAAGCCGATGTGAGCAAGCGGCTGCGGCTGGCCGGAAACTTTCAGATTTCCCAAGCGCATTTCACAAACGAAAAGATCCAGTCGAAGTTGGATGTACTGAGCACGCGCGGACAAGGCAGGCCAAAGGAGGCAAAAGGGGACATTCCTGACGTGCCCTCGCTGATGAGTGGTACATACAACTTGTCGAATGGATTGCTTTCCTTTTCCAAGCTGCATTTTCAGATGCCCGGTACGCGAGTCGATCTGAGCGGAAAATACAGTCTCGACGGCTTCCAATTTGATTTCCGTGGAAAAGCCCGCATGGACGCGAAGTTATCGCATATGGTGACGGGCTGGAAATCCGTCCTGTTGAAGCCCGTCGACCCCTTCTTCCGCAAACGCGGCGCCGGAACTGAGATCCCTGTCAAAGTGACCGGAACAAAATCTGAGCCGCACTTCGGCGTGGACTTCGGGCATAAGAACTAGCAGCGATCAGTGGAGTCCTAGTTTCTCTCTTGCTCTTTCGCTTCGGATTCAGATTTCAGACGCAAACAAGTTTTAATAAACGCGGACCACCACAAAACAATTCGGGTCAGGGTCATTCTTGGGCCGAAACGATCCGCCATCCATCCCCCGGGAATTTCAAAGAGCGCACAGGCAACGGCGAAGGCTCCAACAACCCAGCCCCATTGCTGGGGGCAATGCGCAAGCATTCCTGAATGCGAGGGCCCAGCAACGGAGATAGCAGACACGCTCGAGATAGGTACTCACTGCCAACAGAAATAAGAGAGCGCCCACTTTGTGGCGGTATCTCACGATGCGGCAACCTTCTTGGCTGCGACAGGGCAATTGACGGGGAAAATCGGGAAAACAGTTGGACGGAATTCGAAAAACCGCACTTGCGACACTACCCGTTGCTAAATCTCACCTGCTAATCTCAGTGACTTTTTCAACACCCACGTTTCCCTGCCCCACTGCGCCCCGAGCGCCGGTCCGTTTTCCTCCCACGTATTAGCCAACGGCCGGTGCCAAAATTTCGGATGGATCGCGAGAAGGCTGGGTTGCGAAGATTGTGAACCAGCCTTGATCCTGGTCAATGCCAAAAGGCCCTGGTCGAGCCGGTTGGCTACTTGGGGAGTGCCAAAACAATAGCCCTCCCACAAATGGTCGGGCACATCCGCCCACATTTGCGGACGCAAAAGGCTGCTTGCACTGCCAGGAGTGCTCCTGTCTTCAGGAGATCTCGTCGCCGCATTCTGTGCTCTCCTCGCGATTCCCTTGAGTCAGATCAGACATACATGCACGGACGAGTCGCCCTGCACCACATTAAGTAATTTCGGAGGTCGCCCTAGACGTCTGGACGAAGGTTGGGACGCAGTGTGAGCGAGCCGTCATCGTTCAATTTTTGGTTACAAGCCCACCGCACCGGATAGCGCATTCCCTTTACCTCAATCTCAGCTCTAAGTTTCAATCCTTTCCAATCTGTCGTGTTAGGAAGAACGAACTGTGCCTGGCGAATCTTGCCCGGCAATGGGTAGCCAGCATCCAGGCAACCACTCTTGAGAACTTTTCCATCCTGGCTTTCGACGGTCACCCTTAATACGCCCGGCACCCCCGCGATACCATCATTCGCGAAGCCGACGATCAGCCCCAGGTAACCGCTGTCCTTGTAGCTCCAGATGAAAGACGGCCTCACCCGATAGCCGATCCGGCGATTGATCCGTTCGAAAGCTGCCGGATACGCCTGGTAGTAGGTCATCAGGTTCTTTGCGCTGATCTGGTGAAAGTTCCAAAGCGACCAGTAGTTCGCTCCGATATCGATCACATGAGCGATCATGTTCTCTGCCGGGGATAACCCTTCATCTACGACGCTTGGATCGGGAGCCTTACCGGGGAGCCCTTGCTCGAGCAATGCGGCGATCCACGGCGGGCGGTTGCTGAGCGCTTCAATCTGCTCGTTCTCGATAAAGATGGTGTCGCTGCGAATCCAATTGTTGTTGCGGACCGTGCGGTCGACCAATTCTGAATTACCGACCCGGCTGTAGTCCGGTTGAGTATTGGTCAGCAAAGGAGTTTTCTTAAAGTACTCGAGCTGGACTTCAAGCATGTTGACCCAGGTGCGCTCCGCTGTCAGGTAATCATGAAAAGGATTGTTGGCAAATGGCCAGGTGTGTCCTTCCCCCCAGAAGCCGTACATAAAAGTGTCAATAAACTCGATGAGCGGGTTGCCATCGAATTCCGCCGCCAACTGGCCAACCAGTTCTTTGAATGCTTGCTGAAAAAAAGGATCGTCAAACCGGGGCTGATAGCGCGAATGCGGATTCTTCAAATATCTTTGCGCCGCCGCGCTGCTTTCCTGATCGCTCAGCACCAGATCAACTTTCGGCACTTTGTCGAGGACAAAATCCGGCAAGGCCGCGGAGTGCGTATAGTCGGGAGCGCACATCTGGATTCGCAATCCGATGCGCTTGTTGTTCTTCTTCGCCAGGTCAAAGACGAGTTTCAGGTAATCGGGCAGCTCCAGCCGTCCGGGCCGCGGCTGCACTTCCCTCCACGTCGGGCGGATGTAGAGCTGCTGGCCCAAGGGAAATCGAACCAGGTCCTCAATCGCTTGGGGAATATTGTCGGACTTAATTTCGTCCGTACCCGAGTCCGCCGTGATGTAAGTGACCAGCCCCTTGCCGTAGTTCGGCACGACATCTTCGGTAGAAGTTGTGGTCATCACCACTTCATCGGTGGGAATAACGGCATCAGGTGGATATTGAGGAAACGGCCCCTGATTGAGGCGATCATTCATCTTTGGACCGGAGCCGAAGTCGTAGTTCCCCCAGTTGTGGGTGGGAACCTTCGCCTCCGCCTTGCCGATTCCAAGTTCTGCGGCCACAGCAACAGCGACAGTGCTTTTTAGAAAATCTCTGCGCTGCATCGGAGTATGACCTCCTTATCGTTCGATTAAGTTTTCCGCCAAGTTGGCTAGAACTCCAACTTCAATGGTCCCAACCAACGTACCGGTGTGGGCTGTCCCGGGCACTGCCATACAGATCAGCCACAGCAACATCAACACAAATGCGGCATTTCTCATGGGGGCTCTCGTTCTTCGAACGGGATGTAATTCGTTCGATTCGAAGCGCTATAAGCGTATCGAACTATTACTATTTATATCGTTTTATTTCGCTAGTTCGGATAGAAAGCAAGAAAAAAATATGTCGATAGTTTCGATAAATAGATGCATCCAGGGGCGAAGCTCCCGGGAGGTTGGGGCAGATTAGGAGGAATGCGGCAACCCGGGTGGCCTATACAACAATGTTCAGTTGGCGGGCCGCATTCTCGAAATAAACCTTGCGGAGAACCGTTTCTGGGAAGATCAACGCCGTAATTGCGCCAGCGACCCTGGGGAGTATTTCTGCGGGGCGTAGTCGAAATACTCGATCCACCTCATTGCTCCTGAGCTTCGCCGAACGGCAATTTTAAGTGTCTTTCGTTGGAGGCGCGATTTACTTTAGGAGGACAGACCCGGGTCGATCATTCATGTGGCTTCATCCATCCGGTAGTCTAGCGCCTAATTGTAAATTTTTGTCTGTTCTGCCTGAAGGTTTGCCTTTATTTTTGTGGATTGCAGCAGTACAGGCAAATTGACATTGCCCAGTCTTCCTTGTATTACGAATAGTTATGGTTAGCTTCATTTAACGTTCCCCATGCGGCAATCGGGAGGGTGCTCTGTGTTTCGGGCCAGGAAAAGGGGTTATGCAATCTGTAGGTGACCGGCTTCGCAAGCTGACAGGCGCGACTGCGACCACGCTCTGGATTGTTCTCCCTGCTTTGTTTGCGTTTTGGTCATTTGCTGCGGCCACCGACAGCCACGCCAACCAACCGCAAATTCAAAGTGGCAATCTGCGCATTGAATTTGATCACCGCATGCACAGCCGGATAGTCGCGCGTTTCAATGATAAGGAAACGCTCATGGGGCCGTTCATTGCCTCTGAGACGCCGACAATCGGCGACCGAGCAGTGACAGGATTTCTCCTGACTTCACAAAAACACCAGCGCACAAAAGATATTTTCGGAGCGGGTGAGCAGCTCATCCTCGAAGGAAAGGCAGGAACGCTCACAAAGAAAGTCTCTGTCACCGTATATGACGACTTCCCTGCTATGGCGTTTTTCGAGGTCCAGTATACGAATACCGGAACGAGAAAGCTCGCCATCAAAGGTTGGACCAACAACGCCTACACGGTGAACGCGCAACCCAACGCGGGCTTGCCAGCTTTCTGGTCTTATCAGAGCGGTTCGTACGAGAAACGTCCCAACTGGATCGTACCGCTGCACACCAATTTTCAGCAGGAGAATTATCAAGGCATGAACGCTAGCGACTACGGCGGCGGCACGCCAATTGTGGACGTTTGGCGCCGTGACGTGGGAATTGCTGTGGGACATGTCGAGCCTCGGCCGAAACTAATTTCCCTTCCCGTATCCATGCCCGATTCTGCGCGTGCCAGGATTGCTGTACGCTTCGACAAAGCTATCTCGCTCAGCCCTGGCGAAAGCTTTCATACGTTTCGCACCTTCGTGGCCGTCCACCAGGGAGACTATTTCCGCACGCTCGCTGACTACCGGCGCTTCATGATGAAACAAGGGTTCCAAATGGCCACCGCTCCCGATGACGCTTTCGGTGCCATCTGGTGCGCGTGGGGATATGGCAGGTCGGTTCAACCCAAACAGGTGTATGACACGCTTCCAACGGTGAAGCGGCTAGGATTTGTGTGGGTCACGCTCGATGACGGCTGGCAAAACAATGTTGGCGATTGGCAACTTGATCCCCAGAAATTCCCCAACGGAGACGCCGACATCAAGGCCGTGGTTGATCGCATTCACCAGGAAGGATTCAAAGCTCAGCTCTGGTGGTCGCCGCTCAGCGCAGTACCAAACTCGGAATTGCTCCGCGAGCATCCCGACTACGAGTTACTGAATCGTGATGGTTCGAAAAGAAAAGTTTCCTGGTGGGACTCCTATTATCTATGTCCGGCGGACCGGCGCGTTGTGGAGTACCACAAAGCATTAGTGCGAAAGATTTTGCTGGATTGGGGATTTGACGGGCTGAAACTCGATGGCCAGGACATGAACGGAGTTCCACGTTGCTACAACCCAGCTCACCATCACGCGCAGCCGGAAGAATCAGTCGAAGCCCTGCCGGATTTCTTCCGCGCAATTTACAAAACCGCGCAGGCGGTAAAACCTGGCGCTCTCGTGGAGTTCTGTCCTTGTGGCACCGCGTTTTCTTTCTTCACCATGCCGCACTTCAATATGTCGGTGGCTTCTGACCCGACAAGCTCGTTTCAAGTTCGTTCCAAGGGGAAAACACTAAAGGCCCTGATGGGAGACAACGTTCCATTCTTCGGTGATCACGTCGAGTTGAGCGATGGAGGTAACGACTTTGCATCCACAGTGGGCGTGGGGGGAGTCGTGGGAACGCAGTTTGTTCTTCCCTCTCTGATCGCGAAAAGGGGAAAGTCTGACTTGACTCCAGCGCGAGAAAAGGAGTTCGAAAAATGGCTCCGCATTTATCACGAAAAGATGCTGTCGCGGGGACAGTATCTGGGTCAACTCTATGACATCGGCTTCGATGTACCAGAGGTCCACGCCATCCGCAAGGGCGAGGCCATGTACTACGCTCTTTTTGCGAAGCAGTGGAAGGGGCGAGTCGATCTCCGCGGCCTCGAAGACCACAACTACAGCGTCGTGGACTACGTCACAGGAAAAAACCTTGGAACAGTGTCAGGACACAATGCGCATCTGCCGGTTGAGTTCGACGGGCATCTGCTTTTGGAAGTGCGGCCGCTATGAGTGGTGCGCTGCATTTACGTTTCCCAAGCGTGGTGGTAGCTGGTTTTGCTGAGGAAGATTGCCAAGCGGGGCTGCTGAAACGAACGGATTGAGCCGAATGCGATTCCGGATAGAATCACCAACCCTACACCGAACAGTAACCTCTTCATTGCCTTCTCCTTTAGGTTAAGGAGTTCGTAAAATCCGCGACGATGGCAGCAATGCCACCTCAATCGCGACTTAATGCGGTAATGAAAAACTGAACACATCACTTCCTGCCGGTATTGCTACATACTGCACGCCATCTACGGCATAGCTCATCGGCGAGGCGTGCATCATCTGGCCTGTATTGAAGTGCCACAGCGCTCGGCCGGTGCTCGCCTCCAGCGCCTCGAAGGATTCGCTGTCGTCGCCAAAGAACAGGAGTCCGCCAGCGGTCGTCAGCGTCCCGCCCCAGGATCTTCCCGAACCCACTTGGGGGTAGCGCCAGACTGTTTTTCCATCGGAAGGGGAAAGTGCCAGCAAAATTTTCTGGGACTTTTCTGTGGGAGGACGATTGGTTCCAGTGTTGTAAAACGTTTGGCCGGGCTCAAATTTTCTGGGTTTTGCGAAAAAAATATTGCAGCTTTCCAAGGCGACTACGTAAAAAAGTCCGGTATTCGGATTGTAAGAAGGTGAAAACCAATTCGTCGCTCCGTCGATTCCTGGGCAGATGTACGTGCCTTCCGGCCTAGGAATTTGGCCGGTGAGAATAGGCCGCCCTGATGCATCAACGCCTTTGGCCCAATTCAGTTTCTGGACAAACGGCGTTGCGCGAAAAAACTTGCCATTGGTGCGGTCGAGGACATAGAAGTAGCCGTTCCGGTTGGCCTGTAACAAAAGATGCTGCGTCTTTCCGTTTTCCACCGTATCAATCAGGATTGGAGTTTCTGTAGCGTCGTAGTCATACAAATCGTGGGGCGTGAACTGGAAATACCACTTCATTTCACCGGTATCAGCGTCGAGAGCGAGGACGCAGTCAGTGTAGAGGTCGTCGCCCGGCCGCGAATCACCTACGAAATCGGGAGACGCGTTACTGGTAGTCCAGTACAAAGTGTTGAGTTCCGGGTCATATGTCCCCGGCATCCACGTCGTGCCGCCGCCATGTAGATAGGAGTCGCCCGGCCAACTGGAGGAGCCCAATTCTCCCGGGCCCGGAATCGTCCAGCGCTGCCATTTTTTCTTTCCGGTGACCGCATCGAACGCCGCTAGGAATCCCCGAACACCGGAATCTCCACCAGAAGTGCCGACAATCACCTGGTCCTTCACCACCAGCGGGGCACCGGTTGACCCATAGTGTTTGGTTTTATCGGCGTATTCCACATCCCACAGCAGGCTGCCTGACCGGGCATCGAGGGAGAGCAGATGCGCGTCATCGGTTTGGACAAAAACCGAGTGCTGCCATACACCAACTCCGCGATTCTTGTGCGCGGCGGCGTCATCTAGGAGGCCGGAACTCACGGGGCGCTGGTAGTGCCATAGTTGGCGTCCTGTCCGCGCATCCAGAGCAAACACATCGTTGGCCGCCGTCACATACATCACGCCTCTGACAACGATCGGGGTTGCTTCCAGGTTCTGGGAGTTCCCGGGATGGAAAACCCAGGCCGCGCGCAGTTGTGCGACATTGCTCGTATTAATTTCGCGCAATGCGCTATGGCGGCGGCCGGTGTAGTCGCCGTTGTATGAGGTCCAATTGGCTCCGACTGGACTCGCCAGCAAGTCTTCTACGCTTACTGTACTGGAGCCAACTGCTGCTGATTGTTCCTGTCCGATTAATGGTTCGTTGACCAGTACGGAAAGAAGCGCAAAAAACGTTAGCACTTTCATCTCAGTGAGTTTCTCCCGTCCTGATCCGAACTTCCTGAAGCGCGCCTCGATCCAATCCACCCTGATCTTCCAGATGTAGAGAGACTCGCGTTGGCTTGCCCTGAGGCGAAGCTTCCAAATCCAGCACGACGAGATCCGTAGGACTCACGTCAGCTAACGGCAACGTTGCAATGCTCGAACCGTGCTCGTTATAAAAGTGCGCCACCAGCTTGCCGTAGAAAAATACCCCAAAGGAACCCGCCAGCTTCACTTTGCCATTCTCCAACATCGCTGCCCGCAACGGTTTGGTTATGATTCCGGCGTCAGTCACTCCGTGAAACTCCCTGTCTGCCCGCGTCGGAAACCAGTCCGTTTCCAGTTGGCAGGCCTCTCCCGGACGCAAGCGGCACATCGGACTGTTGATCTCCGCTTCCATGTAAAAAGGAGATACGCCGTCCTCCTCTTCGCTTACCGACGCCACGCCATCACTGTTGAATCTGAAGTGAGGGCCATTCGTCCAGAAAATGACCGAAGCCTTCCCCGGGTACGGTTTGCGTTCTTCGTATTGAAAACGCTCGACCATGGCATAGCGGCTGCTCCCATCAACGATGGCGAGCCAACCGTCGGTTGAATCCACCCAAAACTCGGCGGCCAAGTGTGAATAATGCAGTGCGAACAAGCCGTCGTCTCGTACCGTTGCCGCAGGGTTCTCAGCCGGACCCGTGCGAACGTGATAACGATTCAAATATCTGCTGGATGGATTCGCGGGAGTAAATCCCCAAATGTCGCGGTTGCTGCTTGAAGGATCTTTTGGATTGCCTGTGTCGTACTGCGTGACCGACTGCATCGACCAGTCCACCGAGTGGCCACTCACATTTTTCATGGACGCGCGAAATTCGATATGAGGCGAGTCGGAATCCAGACGAATCGTGCGCGTAAATTGGACTCCTGTGTGGGGATCGAGCGGTCCCGCAAGCTCTATACCGCAATTCTTTTCATCCGAAAGTTTTCGAAAGGTGAATTCCCCGTCATCGAGCAAGTCCGAATTGCCTCGCCACTGCTGTTCATTGTCGTCCCCCTCGGGCAATAGCCAAAGTTTGTCTCCGCCGTAGTTGAACCACTGATCCTGGGATGGTGACATGTACTTTCCGGCAAGCTTAGAATTGACAAAAAGATAATCATGCCCGTTGAAGCGCACCTGCATCAGTCGCCCGCCATTTTGTGGCACGATGATAAGCAGAACCCAGCGATTGGAAATCTGCTGTGCTTTCCAGCCTTCGTAGTCAACATTTTCCACCCGGCACTCCACGGATCTAGCTTGGTGCGCTGTTTGCCCGGCAGCCTGTGGCGTTCTGCCTACACCAAGCAGGATCGCCATCGTGAAGACAGCTCTTGCAATCTGGCGAGTCAACCCTGTACACCACTTCGCCGAACATTGCCGCATTCTGGATTTATTCGTCATACGCCTCCGGTGACGGCGGAAGCTACCCCGCCAAGCTCTACAAAAGGAAAGAATTCAATATAAAACGCAAGAAAATGATTGGCGTCAAGAAATTTCTGTGTTAAACCCTGACTTGCAAGGATAGACATGGCGAATTTCAAGGGGAATCCTCATGACTGGAAATGGTTCTACTCGGCGTTCTTTTTTCAAATTCTTGGCAGCGGCTCCGCTGCTGAGTCAAATTGCAGCCCGCGATCTCTACGCACACGCCAGTACGGCGATGGGAATCGGTGCAAAACAGAATGTCTATTCCCGCCTCGGCGTGAAGACAGTCATCAATTGCCGCGGCACTTGGACCTATCTCAGCGGCTCCCTGGAGTTTCCCGAGGTCCGCCAGGCCCAGCTGGAAGCCAGCGAATATTTCGTGAACATGCTCGAACTCCAGCGTGCTGTCGGACACCGCTTGTCGGAACTGACCGGCGCGGAGTCGGGCATTGTAACCTCCGGTTCCGCTGGCGCCATGGCCGCGGCAACTGCTGCTTGCATGGCCGGTACGGACGACAAGCTGATCTGGCAGCTTCCCGATACGACCGGAATGAAGAATGAGGTTGTCATGGCAGGAGGCCGCAGCGCTTTCGACAGCGCCATCCGACTTACCGGCGCCAAACTTGTTCTTGCAAATTCGCCGGAAGAAGTCGCCAACGCCATCACCGAAAACACGGCCATGATCTACACCAACGACCTGGGTGAAAAGCTGGAACAGGAAGTTAAGATCGCCAAAGACCGCAAAGTACCCCTGTTGCTCGACGACGCCGCCGGCATTCCTCCCGTGGACAACGCAAAACTCTACGCCAAGATGGGAATTGACATGTATTGCTTTTCCGGAGGCAAGGGACTTCGCGGGCCGCAGTGCAGCGGTCTGCTCCTTGGGCGGAAAGACCTGATCGAAGCTGCTCTCCTGAATAGCAGTCCGCGCGAAGGCGCCATTTGCCGCCCGATGAAGGTCGGCAAGGAAGAAGTCATCGGCTCTCTGATGGCGCTTGAAACTTGGTTGAAGATCGACGAAAAGAAACTTTACGAAGAATGGAATGCGCGCATTGACCGCATCCGCAGGCTGGTGGAAACCGTCCCTGGGGTTACAACGAGCACTTATGTTCCCGAGGATGGAAATCGGTATCCAACCTTAAGAGTGAAATGGGACCAGCAAGCCTGGGGCTTTTACATTTCTGATTGTGCGCGCGAACTTCGCGCCAGCGATCCCATCATTGAAGTGTTAGGCGCGGACAATCCCAGCCTGGTGACTGCGGTGCGCGAGGGCAATCCCAACCGCAAGGAAAGCAAGGTGCCTGATCACATCGAATTGGTTTCCATGACGATCAAGCCGGGAGAGGAAGTGATTGTCGGCCGAAGGTTGCGCGCTGTCCTGAGCGCCGCACAGAAAAAGGCTGCCTAGACATAAGCGAGAGGAACCCCGTGCAACTGTCAACGATCACGCAACGTTTAGCTTCTCCCCTGCTCTTGACAATGTGCTTGCTAACTCCGCTTCTCACAGCGCAGACGCCAGTACGCGCCGTGGCTCCGGCCCATTCTCCTTCTAGCGGCAACCGTTTTCTCTCGCCTGGCGTGGATGCGGGTGACTATCTCTATATCTCAGGACAAGGTTCCCGTCGCGCAGATGGCACCGTGCCGTCCACCTTTGATGCGCAGTTCCGGCAAGCCCTCAACAATCTCAAGGCCGTCGTGGAATCTGCGGGGCTGACTCTCGAAAATGTTGTTTATGTCCAGGTATATCTGACCGACATCGGCTCGTATTCAGAAATGAATCGAGTGTTCAGTGAGTACTTCCCAAAGACTGCTCCGGCCCGAGCGGTGCTCGGAGTTTACGCCCTTCCCGATCCGCCGGTTGAAATCAACGCAGTTGCTGTCCGCAATTTGGAAGGACGAAGAGTTATTCATCCTCCAAACTTCTCTACAGCCGAGTTCGCGTCGCCGGGCATTCTCACTCATGACCGCCTTTTCATTTCCAGCATGGCCGGGGTTGATCCCGCAACTGGCAAGGTTCCCGATGACCCTGCAGCTCAGGTTGATCGGGCGCTCGACCGGATGCAGAGTGTTGTAAGAGCCGCCGGCCTGGAAATGGGCCACGTAGTTTTCGTCAATCCCTATCTGACTTCGGAAATCCCAACGCGGGTCATGAATGAACGGTATGCCCGCCGATTCGAATTCGGCAACACACCGGGCCGCGCGACAATTCAGGTGTCGAGCCTTCCCGGAGGCGCTCACATCGAGTACACCGGTGTGGCCGTTCGCGACCTTCAGCAGCGCAAAGCAGTGCGGCCGAAGAACATGCCTCCCAGTCCCACCGCCAGCCCCTGCGTCTTTGCCGGCGACACGTTATATTGCTCAGCCAAAAGCGGCTTCATCCCCGGGCCACATGGTGGCGTCTACGCCACCACTACCCAACATCAACTTCGGCAGACTATGCGCAATCTCCTCGACAACCTCGAAGAAGCGGGGATGGATTTTAGTCAAGGGGTGGCAACAAACGTGTATTTGGACAACCTGGCCGATGCGCCAACATTTAACGAAGTTTATGGTCAATATTTCGGACCAATCATGCCGTCGAGTACCACCGTTCAACAGATTGCTCCCGCAGAACGTAAGGCGGATCAGAATGACCAGTATCCCGATCTCGAGCAAGTTTCACTGATAGCCGTCCGCAGGCCCGCGCATTGAGGAAGATGTTTTCAGTGAATGGACAACTCATCAAGCGGCGCGCTGCATTGATTGCTGTTGTGCTTATTTGCGCTCTTACTGCGAGCCACGCTCAGACGACTGTCAGTCGAGCGAAGAAACCGAAGCAGTCCAACCAGGAGTTGGCAGCCGGACGGCAAACGTTTGAATCCAGTTGTGCACCGTGTCACGGCTTGAATGGAAAGGGAGGCGAGCGCGCCCCCGACATTGCGACCAGGCCGGAAATGGTGAGGCTATCGAACAGCGAAACTCTGAAGGTGTTGCGCGAGGGGATTCTCCAGAAAGGAATGCCTCCATTTGCAGCGCTGGGTCCGGCGAAACTCTCCGACGTACTAAACTATTTGCGATCACTGCAAGGCAGACGTAAAGCTCTTACGTTGATGGCGAGCAGCGAAGAAGGCAAAGAAATTTTCAGAGGCAAGGGTGGCTGTTCGCAGTGCCACATGGTCCACGGGGCAGGCGGATTTCTCGGCCCCGATCTCTCGGACTACGGAGCAAGCCATACCGCTGATGACATCCGCAGCGCCATTGTAAGCGCAGACAAACGACCCGGATTCCGCAAAGGATTGGCCAAAGCAACCACCAAAGATGGCCGGAAACTTTCCGGGTTAGTAAGGAATGAAGACAATTTTTCCGTGCAACTGCAGGCGCTGGATGGGACGTTCCACTTGCTGGAGAAATCTGCCGTCTCTGAACTTACGTTCGATTCAGCTCCTCTGATGCCAGACAAATATGGCTCGAGTCTCAGCAAGTCAGAGCTGGATCAATTGGTCGGCTATCTGTCGAGGGTCGCGGATACAAAGCGAGGTGGACAAGTTGTGACCAGCAAATGAAGGCCGACATGACAAAGTTCGGAGCACATATGAAAAGACCGTTCAGCTTGGCGGTCGGGGTTGCACTGCTGATTTCCTTGACGTGGGCAGCTGCGGAAAAACCGCTTCGCCATTTTGAGTTGAAAGCAGAATCGAGCAAATTTTGGGAGCTTGTTCCGAAAGATTCCAAATTGGAGTTAGTCGCTGGCGGAATGGGTTTCACCGAAGGGGCGGTCTGGGATCCGGCTGGTTTCGTTTATGTGAGCGACGAAGTGTTGAACAAGATCTTTCGCATTTACCAGGATGGGCGCAAGGAAGAACTCGTTTCACTGGGAGATCCTGACGGCAATACCTATGACGAACATCGCCAGCTTATCGACTGCGCTAGCGTGCTCCGCGCGGTGATTCGCATTCAGCCTGACGGAACATACACCGTGCTCGCTGACCGCTACCAGGGCAAGCGGCTTAATAGTCCGAATGATGTGGTCACAGGACCGGACGGCGCGATCTATTTCACAGACCCCACGTCTGATTTGCCGAAGGATCAAAAGCAGGAACTGGACTTCAAGGGAGTCTTCCGATTGGATGCGCAGGGACGGGTCCAGCTACTAACCAAGGAACTCACCGAGCCGAACGGGCTTGCCTTTTCACCCGATGGGAAGCGGTTATATGTAGACGACAGCGCACAAAGAAATATCCGAGTCTACGATTTTCAGCCGGACGGGACACTTCGCAATGGCCGCATTTTCGGAGAAGAGCTGGGCGGCAAAGCAGAAGGCGTTCCAGATGGGATGAAACTGGACCGCACCGGCAATCTGTATGTAACTGGTCCCGGAGGAATTTGGGTGTGGGATTCCGACGGACATCACTTGGGGACGATTATCGTTCCCGAGCAGCCAGCAAATCTTGCGTGGGGAGATTCGGATTTGAAGACGCTCTACATTACGGCAACAACATCGCTGTACAAGCTCAAGACGAATGCGCAGGGTTTTGTTCCATACCTGGCGAAATGAAGTCAGTAGTGTAGCAATTAGGTTTTCCTAGCGTCCTTTGCGGCTTTTTTTTGGCGCTCTTTGCGGTAAACGCTTTTTGAATTTCGTTTAGAGAAATCAAAAGCTTGAACCGCAAAGAACGCAAAGAAAAGCCGCAAAGGGCGCTAAGAAAAACAGAGTCTGCAAGGAGGATCGCATCGTGTTCGTATTCTTTCGTCGTCTAAAAGCCCTGAAACAGACTTTCAAGCTGCCTCTTCTCACAGTTCTGCTAGTGGGCATTGCCTCTTTGCTATGGGGGCTGCACACGGTCACAACACAAACGGCGACCAGCGATAAAGTCGACGCCTCGCTGCTCGAAGCTTTTCGACATGTCGAGGTCGCCTCCGTTTCCGATGCCCTGGAGCAGGTTGTTGGCAAAAAGATGTACATGACGCACCGCATGAGGCCCATCTTCCCGAGCAAATTTGCAGGCGTCGCCTTAACGGTCCACCTTAAGAAAGAAGAAAATGACGATCCTGCTGCGCTAAATGGAATGCTTTCCGCCATTGACGCGGGCCAGAAAAATTCCGTCTGGGTCATGGTGGTGGATGATGGCGCCGACATCGCCGGCATGGGCGGTCTGATGGGCACAGCCATGTCGGCGCGGAATTATGCCGGCGCAGTCATCGATGGCGGAGTTCGGGACGTGGCTTACTTACAGAAAATTGGATTCCCCGTTTATGCGCTCGGCATCGTACCGTCCACTTCAGTTCACCATTACCGCTTTGCCGGTGCCAACGTGCCTGTCATATGCGACGGCGTGACGGTCAATCCCGGAGATATTGTTGTCGCCGATGCCGATGGTGTCGCGGTCGTGCCTCGCGGAGCGGCAGAAAAAACTCTCGCGTTGGCGCAGCAGTTGGATTACAAGGAGCACTCCATGTACGCCATCATCGAGAAAGCAAAATCGATCGTCGAAGCAGTAAAACAAGTCGGCCGGCTTTGAGCTGTTCGGCTCGCTCTGAGTACAAATATTTCTCTATTAAATTCTCTATTAAATAAGGAGAATCTACGATGCTTTCAACAACGCGCAGAAGCTTTGCATCTCGAATTGCTTGCCTATTCACCGGCATGGGCGCGGCCGGCCTGTTCAGTGGCTCGGCCCATGCCGCAACCAAAGACCAAGGCGGTGTCCGCAAACTGGGCTATGACGGGAAGCCGACCGATGGCACCGGATTTATCACGCCGCTGATTATTCACAACGGAGTCATTTATATCGCCGGACAGGGAGCGCACTCTCGCAATCCGCAGGAACAATTTCCCACCGATGTCGAGACGCACACAACGAAAGTCCTGGACAACGTGAAGACCTTAGTCGAAGCCGGTGGCGGAAGCATGGACAGCATTCTGCAGCTCACCGTTTTCTTAACAAAGATTGAAGACTATGACGCGATGAACAAAGTCTTCAAAACTTATTTTCCTCACGGCGGCCCGGCTAGAACGACGGTTGCCGTAGCAGCGCTTCCCGGCCAGTCACTTGTCGAAATCAACTGCACGGCTGCTGTTGTTCGCAAATAATTTCCAGGAGCGACAGCCATGAATATCAGGTCGACGCTAAACCGCTGCAGTACGGAAAATACTCATGGCTGATCTTCTCGCCGGGTCGAGTGCGCTGGTTTCTGGTGTTGTGCCTGTTCATTCTGGGTGCCGTTTCCTTCCTTGACCGGGTCAACATCTCCATCGCACCAGCGTGGAAAACTGCAAGTTCACCCGTGATTTTCCGCTGCACCCATTCCGGATGATCTCTCACCACAGTGTGAGCGGCCTCGTCGGCATTTGGGGTAATACACTCTGTTCCGGCCATGTAGATGAAAGCTTTGTTGCCGGTTTTGTGAGCCGCTTCGGCAAAAGCACGGATGGAACTCAAGCTCTTTTCCGGATCTAGGAAATTCGGATAGCGGCCGACAACGAAAACATCTGCCTCCATGCCAAATACATGGGACAACTGGGCCTCGCGAACTATGGGCTCAGCATTGTCGTCCTCAAGGCCATAGCCGGCAATTCGGACAAAGTGGGTCCAATCTTCGGTCTCCGTCTGGGCGTTTAGAGTCGAACAACCGCATAAGAGCAGAAGCAATAATGCGAGACGAGCGATTAAGGGGAAGCGACATAGCAAATGCGTCATGAAAGGCAGAATACATCGGTCAGAGTTAATTCCCCAGTCCGCAGGCCTTCGCATACCGGCGCAAGATTGCCTGAATGTGACTGCGGACTAAGTCTCGGGGTCGAGCCGAACGTGAGCCACCACGAGTCGCTTCATATTCCAATGGAAGAAATTGGCTTATGAGGGTTGCCGGCAATGACTGATTTTCGAGATTGGCCAGGAGGCGTCCGATTTCTTCCCGCACTTTCGCCTCATGCCAATAGTAGCGGCAGCGATCGCTGCAGCTGTAAGCGCGGGAGAAGCGCTGTTTGGCTTCGTCTCCGTGATAGTAGGAGCGCCAATGCGACGGGTTCCGCAGCATGGCGTTCTCCAATGCTTGGCGCACCTCCGACAAGCGGATGGCCTTGTTCCCGCCCAGAAGTTCGCGTTCCATAGCGCTCAGGGCGAAGATGGCCTCGCGGAAAGCGAACGTGAGCCATGGGCCTACCTTGAGGATAGCAAAGTGATCTTCCACCATCTCCCGCAGCGACTGCGTAGATTGATAGTCCGTGGAGTGGGCCTCGTAGACGAGGGGAAGATCTCTTGGAAGCGCGGAACAAAGGGCACGCGCCTTTTCGCGATCATAGGGGAACACCACATCGTCGCTGAACTCGACGCCCGGCTGGACGACCAAAGCAATGACCCTCTCCCAAGCGGCAGTTAATCTGCGCTGGGCAAATGCGGCTCGAAAACTTTCCAGAGTGTGCTCGACATGATCGCTGGTGGTGACAGCGGGAGGAGCACTTGCAGTGGTCTCACCTCCTGGCGCGGGAACCTCGGTCCCGACCACGTACATGGGGGGCACAGAACCTACCGGCAATTCCTCAAACGCTGATTCAGCAGCTTCAGCCAGGACCGCGGCACGTTTGGCGATAACGTGCGCGTCCAGCGGAGCATCCTGCGGGTCGTCTGCACAGGCCATGCTTGTATCCAGATGGACCTTCTGGTAGCCGGCCAGCACACACTCACGCACTAGCTCGTGGGCTCTTTCCATTGCAACCGAGGCATGCTGATTTCGCCATGGAAAAGGGCCCAAATGGTCTCCCCCCAGCACGATCTGTTCGGGGGGAAATCCAGCATTGCTCGCCGCAGAATGAATAAAGCAGGAGAACTCCCTCGGTGTTTGCCCGGTATACCCACCCTCCTGGTTAACCTGGCTGGATGTTGATTCCACACAGAAGATTGCCTGGTCTGCAATCGCACTGTGAAAGGCTGCTTCAATGACCGACGGGTGAGCGGAGCAGACCGAGTACACGCCGCTCCCGCGGGAACGACGGTTACGCTCGACGAGTTCCTTTAATCTCCCGCTGGAGTTTGATTTTGGGGTGGCTACAGATTTCATGCTGCACCTTCCATTTGATTCCCTTTATAATCATTACGTTTCCTTACCAATTACTTCATATTGTATCGTTCTCGCACTTAGAGAGATCGGGAGCTTGATGCCACGTTTCAGGGCTTTCGCAGGAGTTCTAATCTTGGCCGGCGCGGCGGCGGCCGGCGCACAAACGGATCAATCTTCTCAAGAATCTGACTGGATGCATCATGCGAGGATCGCTGCCTACGGCCTGACTCCGAACAACACCGATGAGATCGTTCGCCTGGCCAGCGAAAGCTACGTCAATGCCATTGAGGTCGATAATGATATTCCTGGGCGTTACGAGAGCCTTCTGAATCCTCGTGAAAAACTCGGAGCTCTGCGCAAACTGGCGAGCGCTACGCACCAGGCCGGAAATCATGCGTTCGTATATATCGCGGGAACAGAATGCATCACCGCCGATGCAGGCAAGACGCAACACACACTGGCCAAGGAGCATCCTGACTGGCTGCAGCGCAAACTCACGGGCGAGCCCGCGGTTTTCACAGGAGGGTCGGCATTTTGGATCCACGAAGGTGATGAGGATGTTTGGATCAGTCCTTATGCCCCCGAGTGGCGGAAGATTTACATGCAGCGGGTGCGTGAGATTGCCGCCACTGGCATTGACGGAATCTACGTGGACATTCCGTACTGGATGACGCACTTCACCGGCTGGGAAGATTCCTGGGCCAGCTTCGACGACTATACCGTGGCCGCGTTCCGCGAAAAGACTGGACTCAACGCCCGCAAGGACCTAAAGCTTGGCGATTTCGGTGACGCGAACTTCCGCAAATGGATCGACTTCCGGATACAGACCCTTACCGACTTTATGAAAGAGATTGACCGCAACGCGAAGTCAGTTAACCCGAAAATCGCTACCGTGGCCGAAGTTTATCCGGGGATTGAGGAAGAAGTTGTTCGCGTGGGCGCTGATCCCTATCAGATGTATGCCGTGCTGAACACGATTGCCCATGAGTACGAATTTGGCACGGGCAACCACAGGGCAGCCGCTCGTACTCCCCTGGACTGGTTCAAATATCAGGTAGGGATGGCGGCGTTCCGCAGTTTTGCGGACGGCAAGCCTTCCTGGATTCTTAACTACTCCTGGGATGGTGAGGAAAGAGTAGATCCAAAATCGTCCATGGAAAATCTGGCGATGTCACAGCTGATGGTGGGCGCCAATTTTTGGGACGCGAAGGGACATGTGATGTCTGGCTCGAATGATCTCCCGACGCGGAAACGCATCTTTTCCTGGGTCGCCAGGCATAGCGACGTCTTCTATTCGCCGCGCAAGCCTATTGCTCCGATCGGCGTCTATTTCTCGCCTTCCACGCGGAATTATTTCGCAGAAGAATTTATTGCATCGTTTCGCGGAGTGATGATTCTGCTGCTGCAGAAACACCTTGAATACCAGGTAGTCACGCCGCGGACGCTGGCAAGTTTTGCCGGGAAAACTTTGGTTCTACCTGACGTTCACGTGCTGGATGATTCGGAGAAGGCCGCACTTAGAGACCGTGTTGCGTCGGGCAAGCGGCTTATCGTCAACGGTACTGACGCAACCGGACTAGCTGACTCATCGAATGTGCTTCGCATTCCGGACGACCCAGGTTCCGCATACATGGCGGCATTGGAGAAAGATTTTGCAGGCACGACTCCAGCAGCCGTTCAGAGTTTTCTCGATCAAATACACGCTGAACCTGCGGTTGTGATTGACGCACCGCCCGCCATGGCGACTCATGTGGCAAACGTAAATGGCAAGACCTGCGTGTTCCTGGCCAACTTTGCTGGACTTCGCAGCCGCGAGACTGCAGACCAAGTCCCGCAAGGCGGAGTGCGCATCAGTTTTTCTGGAGCCTCAGCGGACATTTTGCAGGTCCTGCCTTTCCTCGGAGAGCCAGCAGTGATAAAACGCGAAGTGTCCAGCAATGGAACAGCGCAGTTCCTGCTCCCCCCGGTCAACAAAGGGGCAGTGGCATGCACAGGGGGCTTTTAACTGCGTTCTTGCCTGTTTCCCTTTGGACAGACGAAATAAAACGTCATAAAATGAAACGGCAATCAAAACCCCAGGGACAGGACCAGACTCCAAGATGAGCGAGACCTTGTGCTGAACGAAGAACGCAGACGTTCTATCGTTGAGTTAGTTAACCGGGAGGGACGGGTCCTGGTGGCCGACCTTTCCAAGCAATTCGACACCTCCCAAGTCACGATTCGTAAGGACTTGGAAGTGCTGCACGAGCAAGGGCTGCTGCATCGCAGCCATGGCGGCGCCCTCCCGGCCCGGGAAGGCGCGCTCGAAGACCCGACCCTGCGCGAGAAGGAGCAGCTTCACCGCAAGGAGAAGCTCCACATTGCGGCGGCAGCGGCGCGCTTCGTCAAAGAGGGGCAAGTTCTCATTCTTGACTCTGGCACCACCACGACTGCGATCGCCAGGGCTGTGCGGGACTTTCGCAAACTGACAATCATTACGAACGCAGTGAACATCGCAGCCGAGCTTTCGAATACGACAGTCGATGTGATTCTTACCGGAGGAACGTTGCGTAAGAACTCATTCTCATTGGTCGGCCCGATCGCGGAAGAAACGTTGCACCATCTGAATGCTGATCTGTTGTTCCTGGGCGTGGACGGTTTTGATGTGCAGTACGGCTTGAGCACTCCGAATTTGCTGGAATCGAAAGTGAACCGGGTGATGCTCGAAGTTTCGCGACAGAGGATTGCCGTTTGCGATTCCAGCAAGTTCGGGCGGCGCAGCCTTTCGCTGATCAGTCCCACTTCGTCGCTGCATGGCGTCATCACCGATCACGCGATTCCAAAGTTCGACCTGAACGCGCTTAAGAAATCCGGTATTGAGGTCACGCTTGTCTAATTCAGGAAACAATTCGCACTCTCCGGGCGCATATAGCCTGAATGAGATTCTTTCCCAGCCGCAATGCTGGAGTGCAAGTCTCGAAGATCTGCGACAAGACAAAAAGTTGCATTCGGTCGCAAAGCGGTTTGCCCGGGCTACGGAGTGGCTGTTTATTGGCTGTGGGTCCAGCTACTACGTGGCGCTCTCCGCCGCCGCGGCCATGGGACGCCTGACCGGCCTGCGTTCGCGCGCGCTTCCTGCGTCGGAGATATTGCTCTACCCGGATATGGTTTCCGCCGGTGCAGGAAATTGCGTGCCCGTGCTGATTTCCCGCTCGGGACAGACTTCGGAAGTAGTTGCCGCTGCTGAAGCGCTGAAGACTCGCGGAATTCCCACGCTCGCCATCACTTGTGCCAGTGGCCAGCCATTGGAAGAATTCGCCAGCGAAACTATTCTGCTTTCACGCGCGGATGAAAAGAGCACGGTGATGACGCGCTCGTTCAGCTCCATGCTGTTGACCCTCCAAGCCCTGGCTGCGGTGATCGTGGGCGATGCCGGATTCCTGGATTCTCTTTCCCTCATGTCGCAAGCGGTGGATCCTATATTGCGAACTCTGCCGGAAAAGCTTCGTGCTTTTGTTTCCGACCATGACTTTGATGATTACGTCTATCTTGGTCAGGGACCGTTTTATGGGTTAGCTTGTGAAGGAGCGCTGAAAGTGACCGAGATGTCGGTGTCCTATGCGCAATCGTTCCACACGCTGGAGTTCCGGCATGGCCCCAAGTCGATCGTCGGACCGGAAACTCTGCTGGTCTTCTTGCTTTCCGAAAGCGGCTACCCAGCGGAGTGCGAAGCGCTGCGGGAGATGAAGTCGTTGGGAGCGACAACCCTTATCGTCACCAACCGTGGAAACGACGCTGTACGTGCAGATTCTGATCTAGTGGTCGAGTTGCAATTGGAAGTGCCAGAATACGCTCGTCTGGCTCCGTATCTTTTTGTCGGCCAGCTTTTGGGACTGCACACGGGGCTGAAGAAAGGTCTCGACCCCGACTCGCCCCGGAATCTCAGCCGCGTGGTCCTGCTTGACGACGATAAGTCTCGAGCCAAACCCGAGCATGCCTCGATTTGACGTTTTCTGCGACGCGCCCGGCAGGACGGAGGCCTTCAGTGACCGTGCGTATCGGGAACAATTCTTTGGCTAGCTATTGCACACCCACCACAGGCAGCAACAGATTGCGGCCCGATGCACGCCCAATCCCCTAACCCCTTGTCCTTCGATATCGTCTCCGCTGCGACTAACTAAGGAAGGTTTACGATTGACCAGAGCCTGCAGATGTTTGACGGGCTCACTCGCGAACAGGTGTGAACCTTGCTGAACTTCGTCGCCCACAGCCTGGAGGCCGTGGCTTCGCGTCAATTTTGCTCGGGGAGAGCTTCTTATCCTAAATACTTACTGCGGTGTCACCTCCAGCAATAAATGTTGCTTGAATTCGGTCTTCAATTTAGGAGGCTCGTTGCCGACCGCTTGCACACTGCCTAGATCAGTTCCGTTCCCATAATCAAACACCCGATACGTTCCCGGCTTCAATCCACGTAATTCAACCTGTCCGCTCCACGGCCCATTTTCAGCAGCAAAAAATGCGTAGTATATTTTGTTGTCTTTTTGGATGGCATAGGCCTCGGGAAAATCGTAGCCGTACGTATACAAATCGAGGAAGGTGCCCTTAGACAGCATCTTCTGGTTGTAGATGCCGATCCATTTCTTCCAGTGCGCATCCTTCTCCGCCGTCAGATTTACGGCTTTGAACTTCGGGCCTGGATCGGGCCAGACAAACTTTGTGCCCACCACCCCGCCAGTGCCGATAGTGGAAGCAAAATCCTCGCCGTGCTCACGCCAGTTGTTGCCCACGCGAGACATCGCAGAAAGCTCCACATGATCTCCATACACGGCCGACTCTGGCCCGAGCAGAGCTTTGTACACCTTGATACGGGTGCGTACTTGCCTGCCCCCAACCGGGTCCGCTGTGACCGCTTGATCTATATACGGCAACCATGCGAGCGACGGCGGCGTCCCGCAGGGACAGGCTTGCGTAACGCTCTCTGGCTTTAACGCGCGCGTGGTCTGGAATATCGTCTTGTAAACATCCGCCACCGCGTTCACCGAATCCTGGGGAGATTTGTGGTGATGCGCTGGGTTGTAACACATGGGCACAGTGTAGATGTTGTCGAGCTTGGAGCCGTCAAAGCCCCAGTCGTGAATAAATCTTTCGGTAAGCTTCTTGTAGTACTCCTGCACTTCAGGCACTGCCGGACAAAGCGCTGCCAGATCGCGGGTCATGCGGCCGTGCTTGCCGTTCTTATCGAGGATCAGCCACTCAGGATGTTCTTTCACGACATCAGCGACACCGTACTTGTGCGACGGCCACCTTCCTTGTCCATCTTCGACTCCGATGGGGAGCCACCAAAGTTGCACCAGCATGCCCTGTTTATGGAAGTCATCCGCCATCTTCTTTATAGAGTCACTGGGAAAGGTGTCGGAACGGGGCCGCCAGTCGCCGTAATCGTCGAACCAGCGGTCATCCAAAGTCGCCCACTTGATGCCCAGTTCCTTCAGTTTCGGGACCGTGTCCAGCATCTGCTTCGGAGTTACGTTGAATTCGTATCCCCAGCCGCACCAGCTGATGTTGTACGCCTCCTTGGATGGCTTGGGAATTTCCCAACCTTCTTTCTGAAGCACGCGTGACCACAAATGTAGCGGCTGGTAGAAGTCTCCCGAGTACACGGCAACAAAGCTGCGCGGAGTGGAGAAGGTTTCACCGGGCTTCAGGGTCGTGTTGACGGGAATATCCACAGCGGCATTTACCCCAACATTCTCGGCTTTCACCGGAAGCGAAAGCGTAAGCGGCAAGGTCTCGACATGGCCGATGGCTTCACCTACCGACGCATTCCAGAAAGCGACAACCGGAATCCCGCCGCCGTAGCCGCCTTTGACCACTTCTCCCATGGCATTGACTTGAGAGAATCCTTTCTTCAGTTTGAAGATGTCATCTTTGCCCCAGTCAATGCTCGCGCCTTGGTAAGTCCACATGTCATACGGCTTGCCGGCGACCCCACTGTCGAAGCGATGTTGCTGCGTAACGGCGCGGTCAATTTTGAGATCAGATGATCCGCCGTTTTTATACTCGGCGCTGGTCAACACGAGATTGGGTAAGTCATCATAGGCCTCGACATGCAGCATCGCTTGCAGGTCTGGAGATTCGGATGAATAGGCTGGAATATCTACGCGCTTGCCGCGTCCTAACTTGCCGGAAGCTTCATTGATAGTGGCGTGATCGATGTCGTATGCGAAGCGTATATTTTTGCCGCCTAGCGAAAGATAGTTAGCGTCGGAAGATTGTGCGTCGAGAGTGGCCTTGCCGCCATTTTTTAGTAAGAAAGCCCGTACCGCTCCCGACGGCAAGACCTGGAACTCGGCCGTGCTTGTGGTAAAGGCGATGGGCCCGCCGGATTTGGTTTCGACTTTGATCGATGAGGCTGGAGGCACTGACTGCGCCGGTGGTGGAGCCGTCTTCTGGCAAGCGTTACCAATCGAGAGCAATAGGAGCAGGCAACTTAGTTTTACTTGGCTGCCGGCGGTGTGCGAGGAAGCCCGTCGCTCTATTTTTGTTGGTGGGTTCATTGGTTTGCACCCTTCTTGGCCAGCGCTGCGCCTTTGAATTGGGCGAACACGCGCTCCGCGTTCTTGTGGTAGACCTTCTCGAGTACTGAATCAGGAAGTCCCATGCCATAGATTTTCCAGCGCCCCTGCCCAGGGTATCCCCAATACTCGAAGTACTCATCATTAGTTTCCAGCCAGCGGAAATAGTTGCGATACATCGCTTCGGTTACTTCCGAATCGGTACCAAACAAAATTCTGTCCTGGTATTTCAAAAATAATTCCCGTGCACGCCTTGGCTGCCGGCCAAGTTCGGCCTGTCGAGCGCCAAATTCCACCATTACGTTGGGATTCTTGTCGAGAAGGCCGGAGACGTAGTCCAGGTTCTCCGGCCAGTTCGCCACATGCAACGCAATGAACATTGTTCTTGGATGCTTGGCAAATACGCGATCGCGCGCGGCCAGGAGCGCTTCTTTGCTGGGGAAGTCCGAACCATAGAAGCTCCAGTCCGGATGGCCGATCAGTTCCTCGTAACGCTCGTTGGTATTGTCGGTCGGATGAAAAAACGCTTCAGGATCGCTGGTGTGAATGGAAACGGGAATGCCGAGGCGGCCGCATTCCTCCCAGACTGGATCCAGCCGGGGATCGTCCACCGTGATGAGCTTGCTGCTCTTGTCCCGCACGCCCAGGCCGAGGTCTTTCAGCACTTTCAGCCCGCGTGCGCCGCGGGCTACGCCATCGTCGAGCTGCGCGACCATCTCCTGACTGAAGTTCGGGTCATCGATCTTGCTCCAGTCGTATTGTGCAAACACCATGAAGCGCCCGGGATAGGCCTTGACCATTTCATCCATCACGCCTTGCAGCTTGTCTCCCCACATGCCGGTGAGGATTACGACGGTCTTGACGTTGGTGTTGTCCATGGCTTCCACCGCACGCTGGGGTGGAATGTGTTCGTCAATGCGCGCGGCGTCGTTGACGTGATTGTGCACGTCAATGACGTAGAACTTAGCCTTGGGCACCTCGTGCACGGAAGTGTGCATCATCGTGCCCGGCTTGAAGTCTTTCAACAAAAGAGTGCGTTTTTGGTCGGCGTTGGGATCTTCGTGATAGCCGATTTGGGCGGATTGATTGGCTGGACCAGGCGTTTGGGCGGATACCAAAGCAGCGGAGAAGACGACTGAACAAACAGCCAGAAACAAGATTATCAGACGTTGCATTCTACCTCCAGATCAGTCCCCAAGCCCGTGCTTTCGGTATCGAGCAGCGGCGCTGCGTCACCGACGACAACCAACCCGCAGCCGACGATGTCAAAATCGATGGAAGTCTGCTGATCAACCTGCAGCACCAGGCCCTTCTTCTCCACAGGTTGAATCCGGCCGCGCCGCCTCGGCACGCAGGGTATGTTTCGCAGGACGCAGTCCGGTAAAAATGTACAGACCCTCATTATTAGTTCGGAACGTCGTGACGATGTCGGTTTCATCGTTGGTCACGGTAACAGTCAAGTTGGGAACCACTGCCCCAGACTGGTCGGTGATCACACCACGGATCTGGGCTGTATAGCTGGGCTTGGCCGGACGCGAATGCCGTCAGTAAGGATAAGAGCGAGAGAGAAAGCAGTGTAGAAATCGCAGGGCGAAGTAACTTCATATGCGGCTCCTCTGTATTCTCATCGAACCTGGTGCGGTTTGGGGCACCTACGAGTTCACTTCTGCGTTCTTTCGATTTATTACGATATAATACTTTTAGTTTCGCCCAGTCGGGTTTGTCAAGAAGGAATTGCAGGGCAGAAGCCAGGGCCACGCCCTCACAATCAAAACGTTTTAGTGCCCGAGGAGGAAGGCCAGCTTACTATTGAACCTAAAAAATAATGGAAGCCAGTCAATCCGCGTCGCCGTCCCGTCTCAGGCGCGTTCCTAGTTTGTGGGACCTGGTTTTCTACGGCATCGTCCTCATCCAACCCATTGCTCCTGTCCCGCTTTATGGAGTGGAGCAGAGGTTTTCCGACGGTCATTTTCTGACCACGATCCTGATTGCTCTTTTCGCAAATGAGAACCCCCTTTTTTCCCGGTCTGAACGAAGCGGGCCGCGATATTTGAGTGGAATGGCCTTGACCTTGCCGTATTGAGGCCCTCCGTCAGACTGCGCGTCCACAGCAACGGCTGCTCAGGAAATGTTCTAGATTCCACTCGAAGACAGGGCCGCCCAGGTCTGCTCCGCAATCAACTAGCTGGGGAGGTTTTTGGGCGAAGCGCACACCTGGCCATTGCGACGGAACCCGGTTCCGTCTTCAGATAGGAGCTGACGATGGATAATCCAGCATTGCACCGAGTGGAATGGCGGCAATCATGAACGATTTCGCTTGACTTCCTGCACAAACGAAAGCAATAGTATTATCTCGTAATAAAAAGAAAGCCACGAGGGGGTTGCTATGTGTGTCCATAAGCGTACTCAGCCATGGTCCGCAGCTTGTATCTCTCTGATCTGTCTTTTGCTATCGGCGCCCGCATGGAGTCAGGCCAGTTACAGCGCGCAGATTCGCGGTGTCGTCAAGGACCAGAATGGCGCCTTGGTTCCCAATGCGACCGTTATCATCACGAACGACGCTACGGGTATTTCCGCAACAGCGCACACCGACGAGCGCGGCCAGTACAGCCTGACCGGGTTGCGGCCCGCCGTTTACACCATTAAGGCCGATGCCGCGAGTTTTCGGCCGGCCGAGGAAAACAATGTCGTGCTGCAGGTCGCGCAGCAGACCACGATTGACTTCACGCTGCATCCGTTGGGATTGATCACCACGGTGGAGGTGACCACGGCTGCGCCCCTGATGGACACGGAAAACGCTGCTCTCGGCACTGATGTCACCAACGAGTATGTGCGCGACATTCCGCTTTACGGTCGCAGCATGTTTGGGCTGGTTTTTCTGGCGGGCGGCGTAACGGAAACCACGGGTTCTGGGATCAATGACAACTATCCCACCGGCACCAACTTCGTCTCCAACGGCCAGCGTAATGCCACGGCCCAAGTTACGCTTGATGGCAGTCCCCTCAGCGCGCCGGAACAGGGCGAAGGTGGCAACTCCAATATCTACTACCAACCGTCCGTCGAAATCGTGCAGGAGTTCAAAGTCCAGAACAACAGCTTTTCTGCCGAGTTCGGCAACAACGGCGGCACGATTGTGAATATGGTGCTAAAGCAGGGGTCGAACAACTTTCACGGCAGTGGCTGGTGGTACGGGCAGCGGTCCAACTTTGATGCCCGCGATTTCTTCAACTCCGGCGAAAAGCCCGACCACGTACGGGATCAATACGGCTTCTCTCTTGGCGGTCCTCTGAAGCGGAATAAGACTTTCTTCTTTGTCGATTTGGAAAAGGTTCGTCAGCAGGATCCCGTCAACCTGGACGGAATCGTACCCACCCCAGCGGAACGAACCGGAGACTTCTCGCAGAGTCCAGCGAACTCCGCTGGAATCTACGATCCGTGCGCTGGAAACCCACAGGGATCATCCACGCCGTGTCCACGGAACAGATTCTCTGTTGGTGGGGTGAACGACATCATCCCTGCGAACAAAATTGACCCGATCGGCCAGGCGATTCTGAATCTGTATCCGCTTCCCAACATACAGGGTGCGGTCTTTCCGGACCCCAACTGGCGCCAAGTCATCCTTGGCACCGATCCGGGTTGGCAGGTCGACGTCAAGTTGGATCATCAGATCACGACCAATCACAAAATCGGCGGACGTTACAGCCGTCACCACGACGAATTCACCGCACCCACCATCATCGGCAGCGATCAGGGCGATGGAGTGATTTACCTGACGAATGCCCAGAATGGCGGCGTGGAGTACAACTGGGCAATAACTCCGACGAAGCTGTTGACCAGCCGCTTCAGTGTGGACCGCGTGCATGCCCCCGGCATCAGTAACATGTATCCAACGCTTGACTCGGTTGGCTTGTCGCCGGTTCTTGCGGCCAACGGGCTCACCCGCATGCCCACTATCGGCGTCGATGACCCATTTCTCTCGCTGTTTACCCAATGCTGCGTGGACACCCACTTCGCCCACACGCTTTTCAGTTACTCCTCTGGTTTGCAATGGGTAAAAGGAAGACATTCGATTAAAATCGGCGGCGAACAGCGCGTCTTCTTTAACAACTTCTGGCAGCCCGACAATCCCACCGGCATCTTCGACTTCTCGCGGGACGTAACCACCTCTCAACCCAATGCGGGGTTGGGGGACCAGGATGAGGGAAACCCGTTTGCCACCATCTTGACCGGTTACCCATACGAGGCTTCGCTGCACCTGGTCCCCGCGGTAGCGGACAAATCGAAAGAGACCGCCTTCTACATGCAGGACGATTGGAAGGTTATGCCAAAGCTGACGGTCAATGTCGGCTTGCGCTATGAGTGGAGCACTCCCTACACGGAGCGCTACAACCGGCTGCAGTTCAACGATTTCACTGGAGACACGGGTATCAACATTCCGCTGAGCCGCAACCAGGACCCCAGCAACCCGACGCTTGACTTTGGGCAGATCGGCGAGATTAGAGGGACGAGCGTCTTTACCAGCTCCAGCCATCGCAACTCGCCGGTGGATCGAAACAATTTTGCTCCGCGTCTGGGCTTCGCCTATCAACTCGCTTCCAATACCGTGTTGCGTGGTGGCGCCGGAGTCTTTTACGGCATGAACGTGGCCACTAATTTCCAATATGCCGGTCCTGCCTTCGCGAAAACGGCGATTATGCATTTCAACAAAAACAATTTCGCACAGCAAGTCGCGTGTCTCGGGCCTTCCCCGATACAGCCCACTTGCACCAGCCCATTTCCTGGTGGTTTGTCGGGACCGCAGGGGACCACCTACGGCAAGCTGGCACAGTGGGGATTTGGTAATTCCAGCGATTTGGACACTCGGACGGCGCGCAATGCCGAGATCTATCAGTGGAACCTCGGGATTCAGCACATGTTCCCGGGACAGATCGTGGTCGGCGTGGACTACTCTGCGAACCGCAGCACGCATTTGCCCTGGGCCGGCGCCGGAGGCATCTCCACCCGTAACCGCAACTTCCTGCCCTCGTCGATTCGCAATGAGCTGGTGGCACAATTGAATCCGACCCACGATCCCAGCAGTACCGCTGTATCGGATTATCTCAACACCGATGTCGCCAATCCTTTCCAGTGCTTCTTCACCACGTCCGCGGCGCTGACGGGCCCATGGTGTCCGGCCAGCCCGATTTTCAACGCGGCTGACGTGTCGGATTCCCGCTACGTTGATGACACCATTCCGCAACAATTGCTGCTGGAACCCTACCCGCAGTTTGATGGCGGCTTCGAGGGGCTGCCGACGCTGAATGCCAACTCCTGGTACCATTCGCTACAAATTCGGTTTCAGAAGCGTGCCAGCCATTACATCAGTTTTGAGGGAAACTACACCTTCTCCAAATCTACCGACGATTCCTCCGCCGGGCGCAATGCCTGGCTGGGCAACCTGTGGCTGGACAACCCGCAGCTGCTCGACGATCTTGAGGCGGAGCATGGAATCAGCTCTAACGACGCACCCCACCGGCTGACTGCCGCCGTCATTTTCGATCTTCCTGTCGGGAAGGATCGCTTGATCGGGGGCGCCATGAGCCCCGTGCTGGATGCCATCGTAGGCGGCTGGTCGCTTAGCACTGTTGTCACTTTGCAATCTGGGCAGCCGCTGGCTATCTTCAACAGCGCCGGACTGTTGGCTGACGGCAATCAACGACCGGACCTGGTCTGCTCTCAACTTTCGACGGGTTTGAGTTATCGCGATGCCGCCAAATCCGGAGGGAGTGTTCTGAATCAGAATTGTTTTGCCGATCCTGGGGATAATATTCCTGGCAATGCACCTCGCCATTTCTCCAACCTGCGAGGCGATGGCATCCGCAACGTGGACGCTTCGCTATCCAAGGAGTTTACGATCCGGGAGGGCAAGATCCTCCAGGTGCGCGCTGAGATGTTCAATGCATTCAATCGTCAACGCTTTGCCTTTCCGGATTTGGGATCGGGAGACGGGGCTTTAGGCCAGGTTACTTCCACCACCAACAACTTCCGCAGAATGCAGTTTGGAGCGCGGTTTCAGTTCTAAAGAGTATCTTGCGATGAAGACAGACCTCGGCGCCAGTTGAGGTCTGTCTCTCTTTTGTGCGGACGGGCGAGAGTGCGGAGACGATCTTTTCTGAAGAGCGGCGTCGGTGCGGGCGGGCTAGCTGCCCTGGGGATCGGTACCAAGCCCCTGCTCGCCCATACCCCCCTCATAACTTCGACCGATATGACTTCGGCTCGGGACCTACCGTCGCCGAACGGCTTTATCAAGGCCCGTTCTCTACAAATTATTCGATAGTGAGCACAAAGGCTTGCGTCAGTTCACAATCGAGGCCCGACAGCGTCCCGCTTGTCCCATCACGTGTGCATTTAGTTTTTTCTTGGGAGCGGTGAGCGTGAAATTTTCAACTGTCTTCCTATTATTGCTGTGCGTCTCCACGGCTTTTGGTCAGCCCAACTCTTCCTTCTACGTGTCGACGACCGGGAATGATTCGAATCCCGGCACCCAAACCGCGCCTTGGCGCACGATTCAACATGCCGCAGACTCCGCGCGTGCAGGCAGTACCGTCAATGTGCGTGGTGGAATCTACGAAGAGCTCGTAAGCATCCACTCATCCGGCAACGCGACTGATGGATACATTACGTTCAGAAGGTATCCTGGCGAGACGGCGACCCTGGACGCAGAGCATTTCGCTCCCAGCGGCAGAAGCGGCGTACTTACCATTCACAACCAGAGTTACGTGAGGATCGAGGGCTTTGAAATCCGCAACTTCCGCACGGCCGAACATCAGCTCAGTCCACTGGGCATCAACGTCATTGGATCCGGCTCCCATATAGAGCTGCTCAAGAACAACGTCCATCATATTGAGCAGAATTTCGACGGCCGCGATGCTCCGGGACGAGGCGGCAACGGGTTTGGCATTGCTGTATACGGTACCGACGCCAAGACTCCTATCAGTGAACTGGTTATTGACGGCAATGAGGTGCATCACCTCAAAACCGGTTCGAGCGAGTCGCTGGTAGTGAACGGGAATGTTACGAACTTCCGCATTACGCACAATGTTGTCCATGACAACAACAACATCGGAATCGACGTCATCGGTTTTGAGCGCACGGCACCTGAGCCGGCTGTTGACCAAGCCCGCGACGGAGTGGTAAGCGGCAATCTGGTTTACAACATTACTTCGCGCGGCAATCCGGCATACCGCAACGATGAATCTTCCGATGGTATTTATGTGGACGGCGGCACCAGAATCCTGATCGAGCAGAACATCATTCATGATGTGGACTTTGGAATCGAGCTGGCGAGTGAACACCAGAACCGTGCCACCAGTTACGTCACTGCGAGGAATAACCTTATTTATCACTGCCATACTGCGGGCGTTTCCATCGGGGGTTATGCGCCGGAACGGGGACGCACCGATCACTGCACGGTGGTCAACAACACGCTCTACGAAAACGATACGTCGGGAACAGGCTCCGGTGAGTTCCAGATGCAGTGGAACATGACGGACAATATTTTTGCTAACAACATCGTCTACGCAGGGCCCCGCTGTCTTATAACACTGAACAAATCTCAGGTCGACAAAAACCAGCCGCCCGCCGCTATCGATCACAACTTTTATTACTGTGCCTCCGGAGCGAAGACGAGCACCTGGGCAGGAGCTTCCTCCACCGTGACAGGATTCGATCAATATGTTGAATCCACAGGGAATGACCGTCATTCCCGTTTTCTGGATCCGCATTTTGTGGATGCTACTGCGAACGACTTTCATCTGCGGTCCTACTCTGCCGCGCTGGCTGCCGGCACGACTGACGGAATACCGGTGGGAGAACTGGATCTTGAAGGCTCACCCCGAGTCCAATCCGGAAAAGTAGATATCGGCTGCTACCAAAGACAATAGGAGAAATCCATGTTGAACTCGCACGTGAATCGCCGTAAATTCCTGAAGATCACCGCTGAGATAGGCGCTCTCTCTAGTCGCGAAGAAATAAACAAGCTGATCAGATTCGAGATCATCAGAGGGACGATAACCAAATAGTTCTGCGTCATTTCAAAAATCATCAACACCGAAGTCATGGGAGCGCCGCACCATTCCAGCGAAAGCAGTACCCATGCCCACCAACGCGTAGGCACAGGAGTCGCTGTGTGAGCCGGGAACAAGCCGTGCGCCACCGTCCCCACGCTCCCCCCCCGAGCATTGCGCCAATGAAGAGAGCAGGACCAAAATGCCTCCAGCGTTGCCAGATGCGTAGCTTGCTGTGACAGTAATAAGCTTCAGAACAACCAGCAGTGCCATTAGGTTGAGTGCCATTTTTCCATTCAAGGCATCGCCAACGTAACCGTAACCCACTCCCAAGACCTGCGGGACAAACCAACCCAATGCGCCCACTAATAGTCCACCAGCCTTTGGCTGGAACCAGAGTGTCTTCTTCGGGAATATCAAAAACTTTTGCCTCAGCCCAAGCAGCAGTTTTGTGAAGGCAACGGAAACAATTCCACCCAGGAGTTTTATGCCCGTCCGAAATGTGGCAGAGCCGCCTCGCGGCTCGCTTAGGGAGCGTAGCAGCATCCGCACTGCACTTTGGGTTTCGTACGTTGGCGCCTGCTAGAAGCAGATACCATTAGCACTGTAGAGAGATGCTGCACGGTGATCCGCAAAAAGGACGAGAAGAGAAGTCGACTTGGTGACAGTGTGGTTTGGGCACTTATACCGCAAGTACTTGAAATTACTAGAGAAACGATTGCTGCAGAATGCCAGGGCAGCGTTCTAACCAACTGAACTACGTCCCCACTCGCCAAATCAACGAGATGCGAAATAACCAGTGTTTATGCGGCTTTGCACGAATTGCATATCGTGCACTAATTGCCTTCCCTTGCCTAAAAGAGCGCTCTTACCGGCGGAACCGCCCCCAAACCGCCCACAAATTTCTGGCCGGACTGCCGTATTGCCCAGGACTATACGCGTCGATGGCCAGGAAGAGAACACAGGGAAAACGAACCTCGCAAAAACATCGTAACAGCTTCCCTTCCAGCGCGAAAGGGCGTGCTGGCTTTTCCCGCTTGGGATTCTAGAAACGCTTAAAGCCCCCTTTGAAGTCCCACCCAATTTGTAACGCGCCCCACACTTGGGATGCAATCCTGGAAGCGACCTAAACTGAACCTGACAATCGCTCGTCTTCTCAAGCTCGATCTCATTTTTTCACTTTGGACCGGCTGAACCTCCGTCTATGGTTCAGATTACTTTGTCGGCTTGACTCCCACACTCTTGTGCGGGACAACCGCTGACGCTGTGGGTCAACGCGTCCTTCATTGCAAGCATTCTTTTTACTATCCAGAAGAGGATCTTCGAACATCTCGCGTACTGGCTCCAGCACCCGGCTCATTGTGGACTGACTCAAGAAAGTTCGTTTCGCCGCCCGGGTTACGTGCCGTTCCTCTAAGAGGGCTCGGAGCGGGACTAACAACGCTCGCTTACACACTCGATTCGCGATGGAGAAATCGTATCTGGGGGCAGTATCGAGACCGAAGCTACAGAACAGGCTCTCCTCTCAGAGGGATCAACGCACGCAAGCGCTGCTCGCGGAGAAATAGTCCGCCCCACAACAGCAGAGCGAGGTACACGGGGAACAATATGTGAGTGAACAGCGGGTTTCCGACACGCACTTGAGTGGCAATGGCGCCACCCAGGTAACCCGTAAGCAGGATGGCACCAAGAACCGCAGTGCGCGGGATCAGATACAGGGCGGTACAGGCCAGTAATACGATTCCCAGGCCGACAATCACACTCTCGGGATATCCCAGTTGGACAGTTGCTTGCACGACCGACTCTGGCTTGACCAGTTTCATAATTCCATCGGAAAGAAGGAACAATGCCGGTAGGCCGCTCATGATGCGACCTCCCCAGATTCTGCCCCTCGAGTCTGCCGTAGTATTTGGGGCTGATGTGCCCGGATGCATCGCAACATTCGCAGTCATACGATCTTCCTTTCAGGTAATACATTGATTTCCATAACACCTTTTAAGCGATCCGCGACCCTGCGGAACCGTGCGGGAAAGGCAGTCCACCGCTCGACTTCGCCATCGCCTGGGACGATGGCACACCGATCCGCGACCTCTGTTCTCAAGATATGGACGGCCAGCGGAGCTCGCAGCCCAGATGTGACAAAGTGACAAAGAAGTAGTTTCAAGCTACGTGTCCGACCTTTACAGTAGTCCCAAGGGGTGTTCGTCTAGTTCGCAGAAGACTTCCAATCCCGCGGCATGGCTTTTGCCAATTCTCGCCACGAGACCAAAATGAATCCTTGGTCTTTGATAAACTTTTGAAATTCGGCGTTCTTCACCGTGTCCAAATCATTTTGTCGCCACTGAGCACCCCAGTTGGGTTGATCGTAGGTGGCCGCCCGCATCTCGTCGTCCGCGTATGCAAGGTGCACAATAAGCTCGTATGTTCCCGGCGGTACCTGGCGCAGAATGTTTTCGTACGCGTTTAGCCACTGATCTGCTGTGACCCCAGGCTCCAAAAACAAAATGCGGTCGATTAACACTGCAGCAGGCGGGACGCCCATCTGCAACTCGTGATGGTCTAACAGCAAAGGTATGCCATATGCGCGTCCGAGCTTCACGTATTCGACGCCAAGTGGCGGTTTAGTTGAGACAGCGAACATGTGGGTGTCGAAATGCGTGAATTTCACGCCAGAAGCGCGTGCCGTCTCGATCTGTGCCCGCATCTCACGCTCCGCATCGGGAGCTAGTGTCTGCTGACCTACTTCTGCGCCCGTCAGCGGCAAGTAGCCGTCTTTGTCGGTCAGAGTCGATCCGCTACTCCCAACCGAAACCGGCCGCCAGCGCACCGGCGTCCATTCGCTGTTGAGCGCCAAGTGGATGCCCAGGTCCCACTCAGGATGTTCCCGTGCAAAGCGGGCTGCCTCCGGGAACCACGGGCATGGAACCAGAATGCTTGCCGACGTGATCCACTTGTTGTTCAAAGCGTCGATGGTGGCTTTGTTGACTGAATGCAACATGCCAAAATCGTCGGCATGTATGACCAGCAAGCGTGAAGTTGCAGGGTATCCCAGTCGCTCGGCTACGGTCTGCGGGGTTTGCCCACCAGAGGCACTCGCCTGTTCTTGCGATGTCTGTGCCTTTGCTAGCGCGGTCGCAAATACTATCAGGACAATCAGTTTGCGGGCGATCCTCATCTGTCCCTCTAGGAGTTCTCAAAATCTATTGGACTGAAACATTAGCTTGCCGGTGAGCGAGAGTCATGAAAAAAATGGCGAACGGCACCATTACATGGCAAGCTGCACTCTACAGACGGTGAAATTGCAATGAGTGTACAAACCCCATTCCTTAATCTCTGGTGAGCGCAATCGTAAGCAATGCCGCAGCTGCAACAGCCGCAGCTGCTCGCACGTGGTTCCAGGCCATCCAGCCGGTCATGTACTGTGCCCAAAGCGCGTCGCTTTTGACACTTCCGATCTCGACAGCAGCCAGAACGTTGTTGCGCGGAACGTTGCATGCGATCGTCACTAACAGCGTGCCAAGAAGGTACAGCAGGCCGCCCGCGAGTATGTATCCGGCACCCGGTTTGTGGCAATTTCTTAACGCAGAGATTACGAGAAGGACGCAAGCTGCTGCTGTTCCGAGAAACGGAGTCAAGAACCACGGATTGATCACAGCGACATTGATCGATTGCATCGCAGCAATGCCGTGCGGCACGGGGAGCCGGGCAAGGGCTTTCATCACGAACGCCGAAAAACCAAAGAACACACCGCCCATTAGCCCGCAGCCAATGACTGACAGCAGAATTAGGCCGAAGCGAAAGCTGCCGCTCATCTTTGCCCTCCGGGAGGAATCGTCCAGACAGTTGCGGCCCTAGACATCATAAGTTTGTGCAACGGCGATCGGAGCATATTTGATTTTCGAGTCACGATTTCTTGATCCAGATTCTTTTGATTACTCCATCAAGGTCAACGTCCGCCTCGACCTTACCGGCGAAGTTCAGTTTGGGGAGACTAAAGGGCGACACCGTTTCCCTGTCGCAAGACTCGCGATCGAAAAAATATTGGCACCCCAGGTGCTTGCGAACAGCGGACTCGCGATGGCTGGCTTCGGGCGAATTCCATTGTTCGGGGCCCGAGCTGAGTCTTATGAGATAGCCCGCGTTACACACATCCACCCGCTCAGCGGGTGCGCTCGAGAGCACCTCGTGCCCGATGAGTGTTGCATACGGCGCGCCAAAAAAAGTTAACCAGTAAAGTCCGGGAAGATGTTTGGCAATGTCTATGCCTATCGCTCGCAGGCCGCCACCTTCTGTGGACATGTTCTTCGCCGCGTACTCCTCCGTTGCACAGGCAAATCCGAACAATGGATCCACCGTCATGGAGCAAAGAGAAATGCATTCTTCCGCCCACTTAGAAGCACCGCTCCGTTCGATCTGGCTCCTTCGGACCTGAATCGCAATTTGGTTCCCCGGTATCCATGAATTGCCAATCGGACAAAATGTCCAGTCATCGAAGCCGAGGACGACAGTCAGCCCTGGATAGGCGCCTCGCAGTTCCATTGATCCCAGTCTCCGCTCGGGATCGGGCAAAGGAGCGACCTTCTCCAAGTGCCGGAACAACTCTCCCCGCTCGATGCCTTTGCTCAACATCACTCTCTCAATCGCATCTTCACGAGTTATGTCGATTGCCAGGGAAGGTTCTCGGAAACGCCACAAATGAAGCTTCGATGCCCACTCGGGGGCCAATCGAGCAAGAGCGTTCTGAAAGTGCTGCAACGCATTTCCACTGAACAGAGAAGAACCCAGATACAGGGTTATATCAAAGCTCGGGCTGTTCTCCTTTGTCTTCATCGCTCTCCTAGGCTTGCGGGTTGGTTGGCAACCGATTGTGCATGACTACGACAGCCGAATCGTTAGACGGCGCTTCGTCGCCTGCGCCTCACATTACAACGAGAGATTCCCTGAACACGAGTCACTGCCAGGGAAACTCCGGAGAAGCATAAGGTGTTTGCCTCTGGATCAGCATATGGGGTGCGAATCCCTGGGGGGCAGCGAAATTCTTTCAACCCGGACTCTGCCCGCGTCGGCCTGCCCACCCTTTCGCAAAGAACGCGAAAGAATGGGGCACCCCAGGTTTGTTCACCACAGAAGGGTCGGCCAACCGTCCCGGATATCGCTAATTTCACTATTCACTGCTCGGCGAAGCATACTCTGCCGTTATACCGGAGTGCGATTGTTCCGGCATTCAGGTCGGCTTCACCAGTAAAGTGCAGCGTTCCGGTCGCACCAGTAAACTTTCCTGTTCCTCCGTTGAGGGCGGCTTCGTAGGACACGACGCCGAAGACCCCTGGCGCCACCGGAGCCACTGTGGCCTGCGCAACTTTGAAAAAGATTGCGTGGCACTCCAGTGGCTGGAAAAGCTATGAGCATCGCTCCGGAGCGCTGATTTGGTTGTGGTACAGCCGGTTCCGACCACTGCTCTTAGACACGCGCGTAAGAACCTACTGCAACGAATGGCTCTCGGGCCCAACTTGACAGTGATCAATCCCCTGGCCCAAGACTTGGGGTCGTCGTGCTAGCTTAAATACACATGACCGAGTGAAAAGCGTTAAACTTACCCCTTGCAACAGCCGATTGCGTAAGAGATTCATCCGTCTCTGGTTTTGGTTTTCTTGAAAGTTCTTACAGGGAGGTCTGATGGAAACCAGTGAGAATGCGCGTGTGGAAGCGCTTCACAGCTATAAGATTCTCGACACCGACCCGGAGAAAGCCTTTGATGATCTCACGGTGCTGGCATCGCATATCTGCGAAACACCCATCGCGCTCATCTCGTTAGTCGATACGGAGCGTCAGTGGTTCAAGTCGCGAGTGGGCGTCAGCGTCACCGAAACCGCACGCGAAGTCGCGTTCTGCGCGATAGCCATTCAGCAATCGGACCTCTTTGTTGTACCCGATGCGACCAAGGATCCCAGGTTCAGTTCCAATCCCATGGTTGTCTCCGATCCTAAGATTCGGTTTTACGCTGGCGCTCCCTTTACCAGCTCGAGTGGGTATCCCCTGGGGACATTGTGCGTGGTTGACATGGTTCCACGGGAGTTGAGCGTCAGTCAGAAAAATGCGCTCCAGGCTTTGAGCCGGCAAGTGCGAGCCCAACTGGAACTGCGGCGAAATTTGCTGGAGCTGCGCACTGCCCTAACTGAACGGGACCGAGCGGAAGCGGAGAGAGACAGGACAATTGTGAAGCTGCAGGATGCGCTTGAGCACGTCAGCCGGTTGAGCGGTCTGCTGCCCGCCTGTTCGGCCTGCAAGCTCGACATGACGATTTCCGCCGACCCGAATGCAATTTCAGGAGTTGTGGACGGCGTGCTGCAAATTGCTCGGGAGATGAAGTGCGCTGAAGGACACGAGTATCAGGTTGAGCTGGCGTTACGCGAGGCGCTTGCGAATGCCATCATCCATGGCTGCAACAATGATCCCACCAAGAAGGTAGAGTGCTGCGTCGTGTGTACTGAATCTTCAGATGTAATGATTGTGGTCCGTGATCCTGGAGAGGGATTCAGCCCACAGTCGGTTCCCAGCCCGCTGGCTGCTGAAAATCTGCACTCGGACCACGGTCGCGGAATTTATTTGATCAATCAGCTTATGGACGAAGTCTCATTTGCCAAAAACGGCGCAGAAATCCGGATGCGCAAAGCGGCAAACCGTTCGCCCGGCGCAGCCTGCATGTAACAGGGACCTGGCTCATCGCGTTCGTAAACGGAGCGCAGCGCAAAACCGGGCGCTGCCAGCGACCTGGCCAAGTTGCTAAGCTGCCTTCTCACTGCTGTTGGAGCCTGGAATACCAACTAAATCTTGTCGGAGTTGCTCCATTTGTGCCGCGGCCTCCTTTATCTGCTCAGCGTATTCGTGGCCTTGTCGTGGTAGAAATCCGCCGTAGTTCTGTAGCAGCAGGCGGGCGTTTGCTTCGATGGCCGAGGTTTTGGAGCGGGCTTGGTTGGAGAGGGCAGACATTAGTTTTTCCAGCTGCAAATCGCGCGAGGCTAACGCTTCCTTACTTTTGGCAGCTTCCTTTTCAAGCAATTGCCCATGGTAGCGGATGAGTCCAAACAGACCTGCTGTGAGCACGAGCAAACATAAATTGGCAACAATGGTTTCCCCCAAAGCCCTCCTTAAGCCAGCATCCCTCTCGCTCTCGAATCTCGCGAAGCTGCTGCTCTCCGCCAAGGACAGCGAAGACAGAAGCCCGCGAGCTCTATCTATGTACTCCATACCTTCGTTTGAATCCACCAGCACGAATGCGCGGCGGCGATATCCCCGTTCGCGCAAATTAATAGTGCGCTCCATCTCAGCTTGCTTTGAGTTAGCCAAAGACTCGAGCTGTGACTCCAGTGACTTTTCGCGCTCCGCCCGATTAGCTAACTGTGCGCGCAGGGCGGCAAAATCGGCCGCGATCCTATTCTTCGCGTCGGTGTAGGGCTGCAAGTACGACGGGTTTGCGGTTAGCAGGTATCCGCGCTGGCCTGTTTCCATGTTGGTCAAATCCCTCAGAACACCCGAGATATCCGTCTGGATCCTGGAGCTTTCCAGTGTGAGCGCGGCAATTTTCTGCATCTGTTTCAAATGGTTGATCGCAAGGTACGCATTCAACGCCATGAAGGCGAGTAGCGCAGGAGCCCCCACTTGCAGCACAGCTTTTCGAATCATCTTATTAAATGTGCCATCCTTCCACGGAGGCATTTTGAGATTCATCGTGAAGATTCTCCTCTGCAGCAGCAGCCGTTCACGAGCGCTCAGAATCTTACACTTAGTTGTGCGCTGGCCATAGGCGAAAATCAGCTATCGGACGCCCGATACATGCCTGCAATGCGCAACACGCGAATCCGGGCGTATTCATTGTGGTCGGGCTGATTGCGACGGTCGTTGATACTCTTCGTTGTACGCACGTAAACGACAGCCACATCGCTTCTCGTGAGCCGGAACACCTTAAAGGCGTTAAACCATTTCCAGATTACGATCTGGTCAATTTTGACCAGTCTTCCTTGCTCAACGAGCTGATACTAAAGATGGGCGATTGCTGTCCGCGAGAGAATATTTCCGCACAGTGGGCGAAATGGACCGTCATTGCCGATCTTGATTCAACGCTGACGAGGATTCGACGCTGACAAGCGGGGTACTCGTTCTCGAAACCAACCTTCTCCACACTAGCTCCGAGCAATCCAGGACAATTGATGTCAGGCATAGAAACAGTACCCTCGACCGGAATCCTCGAATTCGTTAAGAAGCACCCTATGGTGTCCCATCGAGTGCCTGCGGCGCCAGTTCGGCCGCACTCGGGCGCAGGGCTGCCGAGCCGGATCGGTGTAGTTGGCAACTACCTTCCCCGGCAATGCGGGATCGCCACCTTTACCACTGACTTGTGCGAAGCAATTTCTACCGAGTACGGCTCGGCACGATTGTTTGCGCTGCCGATCAATGATACGGAATCGGGCTATGCGTACCCGGCGCGGGTGAGGCTCGCCCTTCAGCAGGACGATCTGGCATCTTACGAGCAAGCCGCTGACTTCCTGAATTTCACCAATTTCGATTTGGTATGCCTGCAGCACGAATACGGAATCTTCGGGGGGCCGGCTGGTAGTCACATTTTGAGTATGCTCCGCCGCCTCAAGATGCCGGTCATAACTACCCTCCATACGGTTCTTCGCGAACCGAATCCCGATCAACGCCTGGTGATGGAAGAAATCGCTGCAATATCGGACCGCCTCATTGTTATGAGTCAGCTCTCATCCCAGTTTCTGCAAGAAATCTTCAAAGTGCCTGGCAGCAAGATTGACATGGTTCCCCATGGCGTTCCCGATTTGCCTTTCCTGGATCCCAATTTCTACAAGGACCGCTTTGGCGTGGAGGGAAAAGCAGTCCTGCTTACGTTCGGCCTGCTTTCTCCAAATAAGGGAATCGAAAGCGTGATTCAAGCCTTGCCGCAGATACTGGCGAAGCACAAGAACGTGGTTTACATAGTCGCCGGCGCGACCCACCCGCATATTCTCCGCCGCGAGGGTGACCGGTATCGAGCTTACTTGCAGGCTTTGGCGAAAGAAGTCGGAGTGGAGTCGAACGTGATCTTCCATGACCGCTTCGTCTGCCCTGAGGAAATGGTTGCATTTATTGGCGCCGCGGACATCTATATCACTCCTTACCGCCATGAGGCGCAAGTTGTTTCGGGGACCCTGGCTTATGCGCTAGGTGCGGGCAAGGCGATCATCTCGACTCCCTACTGGCATGCCATCGAGTTACTGGACGATCGCCGGGGTGCGCTTGTTCCTTTTCAGGATCCGGACGCAATTGCGCGAAAGGCCGTCGAGCTCTTGGACACTCCAGCGGTGCGCCACGCTATGCGCAAACGTGCATACGTCTACGCGCGGGACATGGTCTGGAAAAGTGTAGCGCAGGGGTATATGGCAAGTTTTGAGCAAGCTCGCGCTGACCGCGCACGGCAGCCGCGCGCGATGTTTGCGGATGGGTCGCCAGAGAAATGCCTTGGCCAGTTGCCAGCTCTAAAACTGGACCACTTGCATCGGTTGACCGATGACACCGGCATGCTCCAGCACGCAACCTTTGCTGTGCCCAATTACGGCGAGGGATACGCCACCGACGATAATGCCCGCGCCCTCCGTCTAGCCGTCCTCATCGAGCAACTTGGGGGGACCGAGTCGGCGGGAATTGAAAAACTTGCTTCGCGGTATTTGGCATTTTTGGGGCATGCGTTCAATTCGGAAAACGGAAGGTTCAGAAATTTTCTTACTTACGAACGCAAGTGGACGGAGGCTGCGGGCTCAGAAGATTGTCATGGGCGCGCGCTGTGGGCGCTGGGAACGGTTCTGGGACGCTCTAAAAATCAGGCGCTCCGAGGTGCGGCAGGACGTGTTTTCGAGGCTGCCGTCCCCGCGGTTGTTGGCTTCAGCAGTCCCCGTGCCTGGGCATTCGCACTGCTCGGGATACAAGAGTATCTCGACTTGTTTCCAGGCGATCGGGATGCGCAACAGATGAGATCGGTTCTGGCAACTCGGCTGCTCGAGCTCTACGGTTCGAACCAGTCTACGGAGTGGAACTGGTTTGAAGATGTTCTGGCTTATTCAAATGCCAGACTGCCACAAGCCGTGTTGATTGCCGGCCGTCGCAGTTCGGATAGCCTGATGGTATCGGCGGCCCTCGGAGCACTGAATTGGCTGAGCGAAATACAGTGTTCCCCGGAGAATGGTCATTTTGTGCCCATCGGCTCGCAAGGGTTCTACCGCAAGGGACGCGAGAAAGCGCGCTTCGACCAACAACCGGTGGAAGCCGGCGGAGCCGTCTCCGCGTGTCTCGAAGCTTATCGTGCGACCGGAGATGATCGTTGGCTCAAAGAAGCCTGGTCGGCCTTCAACTGGTTCCTGGGCAACAATGATTTGCAGATTGCCCTGTACGATCCTTCCACCGGTGGTTGCCGAGATGGTCTGCACCCTGAGCGAGTGAATGAAAACCAAGGAGCAGAGTCAACTTTGGCGTTCCTGATGGCGTTGGTCGAAATGCGCTCCCTCGGAGAAGTTCACCATCCCCGATCACGGCGTGACCTATTCATCGCCCGCAACAACAGTCTTGAGACTGCAAATGTACTGTGAAATTGTTTTTGTGTGAAATCCATTGTTTGTGTGTGAAATCCTATGAGCGTTGCCATAACAACTCGTTACGAACCTCTTCTGCTTCGGCATCCCGCCAACCCGATCTTAAGTGCTAAGGACTGGCCTTACTCCATCAACAGTGTCTTTAATGCGGGTGCGACATCATTGGCTGATGGATCGACTCTGCTGCTATGCCGGGTAGAGGATCGGCGGGGCATATCCCATCTTTGTGCCGCGCGCTCTCGAAACGGCGTGGATGGCTGGGAAATTGACAGTGAACCAACGTTAATGTCGAGCCCGAAAGAGTATCCCGAAGAACTTTGGGGTATTGAGGATCCTCGCATTACCTTCGTGCCTGAACTGCAGCAGTACGCGGTTACATACACCTCGTATTCGCGCGGCGGTCCCGGAGTGTCTTTGGCCTTGACCAAGGATTTTCGCAGCTTCGAGCGATACGGCGTCATCATGCCACCGGATGATAAGGACTCCGCACTTTTGCCGCGGAGAATCGACGGGTATTGGGCGCTCATTCATCGGCCGATGACGCCACTCGGCTCGCACATGTGGATCTCCTATTCTCCTGACCTGCGCCATTGGGGCAGGCATAGGCTGATATTGGAAGCGCGCCGCGGCGCCTGGTGGGACGCCAACAAGATTGGTTTGTCGCCACCGCCCATCGAGACATCCAGAGGATGGCTCGTGCTGTACCACGGAGTACGGCACACGCCTTCTGGCTGTTTGTACAGGTTGGGCCTCGCATTGTTCGAGCTTGAGAATCCGGAAAAGTGCCTGCTGCGCGGCGATTCGTGGATCTTTGGGCCGGAGGCCGACTACGAGCGTCACGGCGACGTGGATGACGTTGTGTTCCCGTGCGGATACACGATGGACAGCGATGGCGACGCCATCAATATTTACTACGGAGCTGCGGACTGCTCGATTGCCCTGGCCCGCAGCAGCGTTCGCACCCTATTGAATTGGCTGGATGCTAACGGAAGCAGTGAGCGAAGGCGAGATCAGAACCCATGAACCCGCTGCGTTGGATGTTTCAGCTTGCCTTTTGCTGTCATCACGAACACTTGAGTCGCGTGTTCACAATCAAGAAGCAGACGTACAAGGTGTGCTTGGATTGTGGAGAAGAATTTGGAGTGCCAGACCCCTATTACACGCCACTGCCCAGCGTTGCTGATTACGACCGCGCACGGCTGAAAGCGATTCGACATGCTGACGTTTCAATGATTTGATCGATGGCATTCAGTCTTTAGTGCCCTACACTCTCTTATATGTGAGCTATCTTGCTCAGACACGAGAGCTGGCTGTCATTCTCTAACAATCGTACTCAGCAGGCCGCAAGAGCTGGGGAGCAACACTGCACGAATACGCGTTTGCGTTTACGTGGTAGCGAGATTTCTGATGGCACTCCTCTAACGCCTGGTTAATCTTCACGATAAGGTCAATCAGTTTCTCGGGGTCTTTTTCTTTCGAAGCCAGCTCGCACAGAACGCGCCAATCTTCTGATCCATTTGTGTTCTTCATGGTGCCTCCTGGGATGGACGGGAACCACGCACACTCTCCCACATAGCACGTTTGATACCTCGACATGCCGAAGACTCCCGATTTTCCGGTTTCTTAAGCGATTGCTACCGAAGAGTTTAGGATTTTCCTGTAATTTGCTTGGAACTTGCCTTTAGGCAAAATCTGCGACTGAGTTGCTCAAAATGACATGCTCAGAACAGATGGGTTCGGGAGGCTAGCGAGCCGGGAGGTTCTGATTTCACCGTTGTTGCCGTGAGCGGCCCGACGCGGTGTCGTCAGCGATTATCTGGGAATGTTGCTTGAGGGAAAGATCGAAAGCGTTGTCCCAGAGTACCCGCATCCTCGCCGCCGCCGTTGATACCCACTTTCAGGCCATGGCGGTCGAAGAAATGACGACGACCGGTAGTCGGGCGACTATGACCGTGCCCTGGCTGCCAGAATTGATATCCAAGGTCCCGTCCAGCTGCCGCAGTCTCTCGCGCATCCCCCTGATTCCGACTCCAGGTGTGCCTCCTGAGTCCATCGCCTTCTGCTTCTTTGGTGGGATACCCCTGCCGCGGTCCGCCACTTCCACGCGAACCTGGCCGTCGCGGCGAGTAATGCGAATTTTGGCCACCTGGCTTCCGGAGTGACGGTGAATATTGGTGAGGCATTCCTGCACAATCCGGAAAATGGCGGTTTCCATTTCCGGTGGGAGTCGCTCGAAATTATGAGGAATTTCCAAAGTGACTTTGATTTTGCTGCGCTCTCCAAATCCTTCCAGGAACAAACGGAGAGCCGACGAAAGACCGATCTCATCCAGCAGCGGCGGATGCAGCAAATGAGCAATCGTGCGCAGTTGGTTTGAGAGTTCCTTTACAAGCGCGAGACTCTCCTTAATCACCTTGGCCGCACGGGGAGGGATCTTTCCATTTTCGGACTCTAGAGGGGTCAGGTTCATGCTCAGGACTGCTAATATCTGTCCGGAGCTGTCGTGCAGTTCGCGGGCAATGCGCCGTCTTTCCTCATCTTGTGTGCGCAGCAGCTGGCCAGAAAGCGTGCGCAAGGCTTCTTCCGCCCGTTTCCGCGGGCTAATGTCGCGGATGGCGCTTGTCACCACAATGCCGTCCTCAGTCTCTAAAGGACTGAGGCTGATTTCGATTGGAATCTCGTGGCCATCCTTGTGCAAACCATATAGTTCTAGACCGGCACCCATGGCCCGCAGACGAGGTTCGAGGAAGAAGCCGGTTCGGTGTCCCATATGCATGCTGCGAAAACGTTCCGGCATCAGCATCTCAATTTCGCGATCCAACAGCTCTTCCTGCTGATAACCGAACAACTTTTGCACCTGGGCATTGGCTAACACAATCTTGCCCTCACGATTGACCACGACCATGGCGTCTGGCGCCGACTCCATCAGTCCTCGGAACTTTGCTTCCGCCCGCTCAAGCTCGACGGTCCGCAATTGGACGCGCTCCTCTAGTCCTTCATGAGCTGTACGCAGTGCTTCTTCGCTCCTCTGAAGCCTCGTGACGGCAGCGTTTAGCTTGGCCTTCGACCTTCGGCTCATTTCACCACCAGCCGCAATCAAGATGCACACCGCGAGGTAAACCAGAGTTCCAGCGAGGTGCGGCACACTTGAAAGCGCCAAAGAGCCACGCGGAGGGACAAACCAATAAGCGGCTCCGAGCAGGCCAAGAATGGTCGCTAAAATCGACGGGCCAAATCCCCCATACGTTGCCGACAACGCAACGGCTCCGTACAGCAGAATATAAGGAGTGTAGTTGCCAAGAAATGGATCCAGGAGCCAGCGCCCTAGCAACGCGACCACGGTCGCGGTGAGAGCAATCCCGTAACGCCCTAAAGTACTCGTCGAGAATCGTGCCCGGCGTGAAACGTCGTTGACCATGGTTCTCCTTACCCCCATGGGACAAATCAGCTCATCTGCTCAAAATAAGGGAGGACCTGCTACGAACTAATCGTCTCAAATTGTACAGCTACACTGCTTGAATTCTGCGTTCGACACCGCACGGAACCCGCCCGACCGGAGTTTCGTTCGCCTTCGAACGAACTTTATTCGCTCAGGTGGTGTACGTTATCAGGTATTTTTTCCAACAATATGCAGCCTTTGAGGCTTCAGGGGAGAGCTACGCGCGCCGGAAGTCCTCGCATCAGAGAAAACTCGACTTCGCAGAAGGAGCGCTCGGACACTGAGCAATAAGCCAAACTCGATAAGCCGAGGAGCACCCCGGCAGCAAGACTTGAGGCGAACCGACACGAGCGGGGCACGCATAGAAAACCTGACCCTATTACGGATTCCAGACGAGGAATACAACCTAATCCGCCCTCACTTGGAGTTCATAGACATTCGCGCATACCAGAGCCTACATGAGCCTGGGGAAAGACTGGAGTACGCCTACTTCCCAAACCGGGGCATGGTTTCCATAGTGATCGAAATCAGCGACGGCAGAACTTTGGAGGTTGGCGTCGTGACGAAGAAAGGGTTTGTAGGTGGATTGTTAGCCGTTGGCCAAAGGACAAATCCATACCGCATGATTTGCCAGCCTCCCGTAGACGGTTTTCGGATCAAAGTGGAGGCAATGCAGCAAATACTGCCTTCGGCACCGGATCTCCGGTCTCGGTTGAGCCATTACGCAAACTTCCAGTCCCTGCGAGTGTCGCAAATCGCTGCTTGCAATCGGTTTCACGAAATTGAGCAGCGCCTCGCGCGCTGGTTACTCATGAGCCATGACAGGATTGGTTCCGCGTCGTTGCCCTTTACGCACGAATTTCTGGCGAGCATGCTTGGGACGGGACGTGCAAGCGTTAGCATTGCGGCTGGGATTTTGCAAAAGGCCGGATTTATCCAGTACCGGCGCGGAGCGGTGAGAATCCTGAGCCGCAAGAACTTGGAACATGCCACTTGTGAATGTTACCTCACGATTAAGCAATTCGAAGCCGAGAGCGAAGGGAGCATAGGATAAATCTTGCCAGTGATATCACATCGCCTCCACAAATCGAAGCAATGAACTGTTAAGGAACTTGATGGAAGCCCTTCCTCAGATTCAACCTCAGCTGGTTGTGACGGAAAGTAACTCCAGGGTGCGCCGGGAATTTTGAATAAAGTTGACCGCTTCCTCCGCGGTGAACCCGCCATAACCAGTGCCTGCAATCTGAATCTCTGCATGTGAGCTATGCTCAGACACGAGAGCCGGCGCCTGTCATTCTTTATTCTCCTGAGTGTGTAGACGGAGCCGCGACTGCTGATTCGTAGCTCTCATTCTTAGGTCGCTCTGGGCCCGGGCAGTAATCAACGCACGGCGAAGCGACCACATCCAGCTAATCGGCATTCTTCATCCGTGTGCTGCCGCGAAGTCTCCGGCGAACACGGTTCGACCCAGGAAGTTCTCGAAAATAGAAGTTAGGATGACACCTCGAGAGGGATGCGAGGCGGCTGCCCGCGAAACAGAAAGGTCAAAGATCATGAATTTAGTTCAAGTGGTAGAAGTTCTGGTCGTGGTGGGTGTGCTGCTCTGGCTGGTGAATCGCTTTATTCCAATGCAGTCATCCATCAAATCAATTCTGAACGGCGTGGTAGTCATTGCCGTGGTTTTATGGCTGCTGAATGCTTTTGGACTCTTTCATTCTCTTTCCCGCGTACGCGTTGGATCGTGAAGGATGAGGTGGAAACCAGTCAGAAGGCTGAACGCACCGACCCAAGACTCGATAACAAAGTAACACGGCAGACATCTGCCTGAAGGAGACACTGTGAAAACTAAGCTTTTGTTAGCAGTCGGAATCACCCTCAGTTTGAGCGCGTTTGCTCAAACCAATTCTCCAACAGCCATCGTCGTCGAACCCCTCAGTCCGACACCTATATTCCGGGTGAACGTAATCAGCCGCAGCGTGCGGGCAGTCAACTATAAACATCGCGGCGGAGCCACCAAGCTGGATTTCGCTGGCACGGATTTGATGCCACTGGCGAACGGCCAGGCCAAAGTTGAAAGCAAGAAGGGCTACATCGAAATCGAGGTCGAGTTTGGCGATCTGCAAAAGCCTACAACTTTCGGCAATGAATATCTGACTTACATCCTTTGGGCAATCTCGCCTGAGGGCCGTGCAGTGAACCTTGGCGAAGTCTTAGTGGGGGATAACCACCGCAGTAAGCTGGACGTCACTACCGACCTTCAGGCCTTTGCTTTGGTCGTCACCGCGGAACCTTATTATGCGGTTCGTCAGCCCAGCAATGTCGTGGTGCTGGAAAACGTGGTTCGCGAAGACACCAAAGGGACTACCGAGGCAGTAAATGCCAAATATGAACTTCTGGAGCGCGGTGGCTACATCCCGACTGGCTATAAATTTGATCCGGTAGTTCTGAACACGGAATTGCCATTGGAATTCTTTGAAGCGCGCAACGCCGTGCGCATAGCCGAATCCGAGGGAGCCGAGCAGTATGCCAGCGACAGCTATCAGCACGCTGTCCGGTTGATGGACAAAGTCGACGGATATGCCACCAGCAAGCATATCGATAGAAAACCCATGATCGCGGTTGCCCGCGAGGCAGTCCAGACTGCGGAAGATGCGCGCGCAATCACGGTCCAAAAGATAGAGCAGGAGCGCCTGGACAACGAACGCCAAGCTGCCGCGAACGCGCAGGCACAAACCCAAGAGCAAGCCGACGACGCTACCCGGCAGAAGGAACAGGTGCAGTCTGAGCGAGCCCGAGCCGAATTTGCTAAAGCGCAGGCAGAGTCGGACACAACGAAAGCTCAAGTGGCAAAGATTCAAGCTGAGTCCGATGCGGTCAATGCCCAAACCGCCAAAGCCCAGGCTGAATTCGAAACAGCAAAAGCTCAGGCCGACGCTGCCAACGCCAAGGCGGACTCCGACAAGGCCATGGCAGATAGCCAGGCTTCATCAGCAAATGCAATCTCCGCAGCCCAGGCTGATGCGGAACAATCCCGCTTGGCGGCACAGCAGGCCCAGTTGAGCGCGCAACAAGCGGAAACCGAAAAGGCCGCCATGCGCACGCGATTGTCTGAGCAGTTGAATACGATCCTTCAGACTCGCGACAGCACGCGTGGGCTCATTGTCAGCATGTCCGACGTCTTGTTCGACACCGGAAAATATTCATTGAAGCCGGGTGCGCGAGAGAAGCTGGCGAAGGTCGCGGGTATTCTGCTCGCCTACCCTGGACTCGACATCGCGGTTGGCGGATATACGGACAATGTGGGCGGCGATTCGATGAACCAAAAACTGTCTGAGAATCGTGCCGGTTCGGTGCGCGATTATCTCGTGCAACAAGGAGTCGCGACGAATTCGGTTACGGTCAGAGGTTTCGGCAACAGCTTGGCAGTAGCTACGAACAATAACGCCGCAGGACGACAGCAGAACCGAAGAGTTGAGCTTGTCGTATCCGGCGAAGCAATCGGCAGCCCGACCAACACAACGACGGGAAGCTTGCGGTAGAGCAAGTAACGGAGGCAACACCTATGAAACTAGTTGGAATTGTCAGCGCAGCAACTCTGTCTTTGCTTCTCGGAATGGCTGCTCCTGCACACGCACAGCAGGAGCAGCAGGACGAAAAGAAAGGCCATCACGAACAGCAACAGAATAGGCAAGAGCAATCCAAGCCCGACCCGCAGCATGCTAAACAGCAGCGACAGGCAGCGCCGAGGGAGCAACACCCGCAACGCGCCGAGCAACCGCAGCGGCAGGACCAGAACAACCGGCAAGAGCACGCTCAGCAACAGCAGCGGTACGACCGAGATCGGCAACAGCACGCTCAGCAACAGCGAGGCAATGAGCGGCCCCGGCGCACACAGGAACAGCAGCGTGTCCAGCAGAGCGCTTGGCAGCAGCATCGCTCACAACGATGGGAAGCCGATCACCGCACTTGGCAGCAACGTGGCGGCTACCGAGGCTATCGCATTCCTGACGACCGTTTCCGTGGATACTTTGGTCAGGACCATGGCTTCCGAATCTACGGCCTGCCCTTCCTGGTTGTCGGCGGATACCCGCGCTTCCAGTACGGTGGCTATTGGATCAGTGCCGTTGACCCATGGCCGGAATACTGGGGGAATGACTGGTACGACAATGACGATGTTTATGTCACCTACGTCGACAATGGCTACTACCTGTACAACCGCAGGTATCCCAGCATTGTAATCGCGATCAGCATCTCGATGTAGCGCCGCATGGGTGCAGCCTCGGAAGGGGCTGCACCAGTAAATATTTCTGTCGCAGAGTAAGGAGTCAGACATGCTCGGAACTATCCTGATAGTGATCTTGCTGTTAGCGCTTTTTGGCGCCCTACCAAGGTGGCCGCACAGTAGAAACTGGGGCTATTATCCGACCGGCGGGATGGGACTGATTCTCACGATTGTTCTTATTATCTGGGCTCTCGGGCGGATCTAACCATGCGTCACCTAGCAACAGTGCTGTGCGTAGTATCGAAGCGTTAGCGCCTGGTCTCTGGCCGGGCAGCGGCGCTTCTTTTCGTGGTGCTCATTTGTTGTGGTGGCTCGTCGGCATATTCGGTTCTGACCCACGAGCAGATCGTGGATCTAGTGTGGGCCGACAAAATCCGCCCTCTTCTGCTCCAGCGATATCCGGGACTTTCGGAAGACCAGATCAAAGAGGCGCATGCCTACGCCTATGGAGGCGCCGTCATCCAGGATCTCGGCTACTATCCGTTCGGCGGCAGGGATTTCAGCAACCTGGTGCATTACGTTCGCAGCGGAGATTTTGTTCGCGAGTTGTTGCTCGAAAGCCAGGATGTCAACGAGTACGCCTTCGCCCTGGGCGCTCTGTCACACTATGCGTCGGATATCGCCGGTCATCCGGCAGTCAACCAGGCGGTCGCGATTGAGTATCCGAAGCTACGAGCAAAGTTTGGCAAGTCAGTTCGGTATGCGGAGAACAAGACTGCGCATTTGAAAACCGAGTTCGGTTTCGACACGGTACAGGTCGCGAAGAACCGTTACGCCTCGCAGCAGTATCACGACTTCATTGGATTTCAAGTGTCCAAGCCGCTGCTGGAGCGGGCCTTCCCGGTGGTGTACGGAGTGGAGTTGAAAGACGTGCTCACCCACGAGGACCTGGCGGTGGGTTCGTATCGTTTCGCCATCAGCCGGCTGATTCCGCAGATGACCCAGGTCGCGCTGCAAACCCATAAGAAGGAACTGATGCGCGAGACACCGAATTTTGCCAGACGGAAGTTTCTGTATCGTCTTTCGCGCTCCGGCTACGAGAAGGAGTGGGGAAAGGATTATGTGAAGCCGAGCGTGGGCACACGCATCTTATCGACCCTTCTGCGATACATGCCGAAGGTTGGGCCCTTCAAAGGACTGGCGTTCAATAACCCAACTCGGCAAACCGAAGATCTGTACATCAAGAGCATCAATACAACCATTGATCAATACCAGGCCTTCCTCGAACAGGTGCGCGCCGACACCTTGGTGTTGCCGAACTGCGATTTGGATAGTGGCCAAGCGACCAAAGCAGCGGAATACTCGCTTACGGATGACAGCTACGCAAAATTGCTGGCTCAGTTGTCAGAACGGAAGTTCGACCGGACGTCGCCGGAGCTGCGCGACAACATCCTGCAGTTTTATTCCGACCTCTCAGCACCGATCGAGACGAAGAAGGACCTGATTCGTTGGCAAGGCGTGCTGACTGCACTGGACCAGTTGAAGTTGGTCGCTCCGGTTCCGGTTGTCGCGAGCAGCACTGCACACTGATCCCATCCAGCGCCTTGCACCGGCAGTGCCTGATGCAGAAGAGGTGATCGCACGTGCGCAACCGAAAGGAGGAAGAAACACTAGCAGACAAAGAATGGACTGTTAAAGGGTTAATGGAAGCCTTGAAGCGGTTTCCGTTAGAAGCAAAGGTCTATTACGAGATGGGATCGAACGGCCCCGGAACAATTGGACAAGCGCAATACGTCAAGGTCTGGGGTGACGACGAGATGGGAGTGCTGCTGGACCGATAGCGGGGGTCGTGACTCGGTGCGGCAGAATCCGACACGGGTTGCCACGGCCTAGGATGCAACAGCCTTACGACAGACTCGAACCATATCAGGTGCAGCAGGCTTCGAGCGATTCCGTCAAACCGCCATGTCTCTGAACTCCACTCGCAGGCATCTAATAAGCCAGCCATGGGCCTACTGAGGATCAAGCCAATTCTTCAAACCTGGGGACGCACCTTACGAGGGGAAGTCCCATCACTTTCGATTGAGATCACGCGCGAATGCCCATTGCGTTGTCCGGGATGCTACGCCTACGAAGACTCTCATCTTGGGACCACGAACTTGCGCAGCTTGTCCGATTTCAAAGGAGAGGAACTAATTGCGCGGGTCTTAGCCTTGGTGGATCAATATAAGCCACTCCATCTGTCAATTGTGGGAGGTGACCCGCTCGTCCGATTCCGCGAGCTCGAGATCCTCCTGCCCCAGTTGGTCAAGCGTGCTCACATCCAGGTGGTGACTAGCGCATTCCGTCCACTCCCGTTGTCGTGGGCCACACTACCCAACCTGCAACTGGTTGTTTCGATCGACGGCCTGCAACCGGAACACGATGTGCGCCGCAAGCCCGCGACCTACGAGCGCATCCTTCGCAATATCCAAGGGCATCACGTTGCGGTCCACTGCACCATCACCAGCGCCATGGTAAAACGCAACGCCTACGTGCCAGAGTTCGTCGAACTCTGGTCGGCCAACCCTGCGGTGGAGAAAATTTGGATGAGCATCTTCACACCCCAGCGTAGTGCGGCCAACGCCGAATGCCTTAACGCCGAGGAGCGAAAGCTGGTAGTGGAAACTTTGCTGCGGATTCGCCGGGATTGGCCCAAGCTGGACATGACGGAAGGGATGATCCAGGAATTCCTGACTCCTCCGCTATCGCCCGACCAGTGTATCTTCGCCCAGACGACGCTCACGCTCTCAGCGGATTTGCGGACGCGCGTGGAACCATGTCAGTTTGGCGGCGACCCTGATTGCTCGCGATGTGGTTGCATGGCCTCAATGGGGTTGGCGGCAGTCGGAAATCGAAAGCTCCTCGGGCCAATTACTGCTGGGCACATCTTTTGGGCATCAAAGGCAATCGGCCGGCGTGTGCGGAGCGCAGAAGAGATGGGACGGAAGCTCACGACCCGGTGACCACGAGGCGTCGTGAGCAAATCTCGCCGAAAATCCTAGGCGCCGACCTGCACGGAGAGCAACTCCGGGGTGCGCCGGGAATTTTGAATGGACTTCGCTGTTTCCTCAGCGGTGAATCTCCCCATGAGCAGTGCCAGCTTGCGATTGGTTGTCATCTGCACGGGAATCCGATCAATCCGCTGCACATATTCCGGCGCACGAACCTGACCAAGATTAACTTTCACCACAAATTTGATATTTTTCACTATTCTCCCCTTTTCTGCTGAAGACTCACAAGACATATAGCCGAACTCTAGAAGGCACTGACATCAGGAAGGCTATTTAAAGCGCCTCCCTTTTCTCCCACAACGACTTTCTCCAACCTGCGCTTACCGTGCTGCGGCCCGGGTGTTGCCTCGACGCGGGCATCGATATCGTTCTCCCCATAACGCAGAGCTTCACATGGGCTGACTTAGTTCTGAGGACTTGAAAGAGCAAGCAGAAATACTTGCTCACTTTCAAGGCTAGGCTTATACGGTAGTGGTGTCAAGCTGCTTTGCACGTTTGTTTTCTCGGACCTGTTCCGCAGTAAACGCCCCTCCACAAGTACTGCATCGCCAATAAGTAGACGGGCGTGCTTCGACTGCCGATCCATGTTGGTTATCGGGACGCCGGGCTAAAACCAACTCGCCGTCGCACTCTGGACACTGTCGTTGAATCATAGCCTCCTGACGTAACTAGAAGATCTCTGGTGAGAGTTCACTGAGGTCGATGCCCCTTGATATTGATGGAATGAGTTTCCTCCAGGGAGAGTCGCGAGAGGTCGCAATAACCTGAACCGGTCAGGCAAGCAGTGTAATTGCGCTTGTGCTCAACCTCGGCCAGCGTCGTGGCTTCCGTGGGTGTGAGTTTGGAATAGTCACAGGTTTCCTCTCCGGCCGTGCAAGCGGAGATGTTGCGCCGGTGTTCCGAGCCGGCAATTTGGGAGGCCTCCCGGGGGTGAGTTTGGAGTGGTCGCACAGGTCCCACCCATTGTCACAATTCCATACATTGTGCTGATGTTCTGCAGCCAGTACTACGCTCGCCTGCGAAGGGGTTAGCTTCGAACGATCACAGACCCCAGCACCGTTCTTGCAGTCGGAGACATTGCGCTCGCGTAGAGCCAGGTCTACCGTCCCGAGTTCAGCCTGAGTGAGTTTGGAGCGGTCGCAGTCGCCAAACCCATCCTCGCAGTCCTCGAGATTGCGCTGGTGTTGCGCGACGGATGATTCACGAGCCTCGGATTGAGTCAATCGTGAGTGGTCACAGGAGCTCAGGCCGTTCTTGCAGTCGGCAACATTCTGCTGGTGGTCAGCTAAAGCCAGGGCTATCGTCTCCTGCGGCGTAAGTTTCGAATGGTCACAGGATTGAAAACTGTTTCTGCAGTTCGAAACCTCCCGCCGGTGTTCGGCGAGGGCCACATCGGCGGATTCCGATTGGCTCAACCTGGAGCGGTCGCAGCTTTGCCATCCATTTTTGCAGTCGGCAAGGTTTTGCGTCACATCAGATGACTGCGCAAATAGAACGATAGGCCAGAAACCGAAGCAGGCTGCTTGGATCCAAAAGCGTTTCGACAGACTGAGTTTCATGTTGCCGCCTTTCGAGCGATAGACGAATTACGCCGAACCGGAACCTGTGTGTGGTTCCGGTTCAGCAGAAAATCGTGTCTCGCAGGCTTACCTCCTACTTCTTGTCTTCGATTGCTTCTGCAATCCGTGCCTGTTGGCCTGCATCTGATACCGCCTTCACGAATGCCTCCGCACTTTCCGGAGTTGAAACCTTACCCGAAAGAATGTTGCGGAACATCATGTGCTTGCCGTAGATTGCGCGAGTGGAGTCGTTATCCTGCTCCACAACTGCACCTTCGAGGCTCAGGCCGGCGAACGCGCCCCTGGAGCGCGAATACGTCAGTACCTGGGTGTTCATTTTCCAGTCAGTTCCGGCAGACGCGTGACGGCCGACCGGGCCAGCAACGGCTGATCCTTCGCCGCTCAGTGGAACTTGCTCGAAAGCAAGTGCTGGAAACCCTGGTCGTTCATGACCAGCATGACCAGATCCACGCCTTCGACTCCGATCTGCAATCCCCAACTCCCACCACCAACTGAGACGAACGCGGGCGCGCTCCAGCCCTCGGATGTGCGGCACGAGGCCACGCCACGTCCGTGCTTTCCGCCAAAAATGAAGCCACCCTTAATTAAGTCTGGCACTACCAGAACGCACTTTGCGTTACTCAACACTTCTTCCGGAATGCCCTTGTCTGGAGTCGCCATGATGGCATGCAGGACCTCGACAGACGATTGCAGGCGTGCGACCGAGTCTTCGCGGGCCGAGCCTGCCCAGGCGTAGGTCCCAACCAGACCGATAACCCATCAACAGCAGTGACATTGTTTTTTTCATGAATTGTTCCTTTCAGACCGCGGAACTAAGAGGAGAACAACTTCAGATGGGCTGACTTAGTTCAGAGGACCTGAAAGAGAGAGAAGAGGTGCTCGTCTCCACCTTTATGATGGCCCCGCCTAGAAAGAATAGCTGGTCTGAATTGCTCACTTTTGGCTTCCGACCGAGCAGTTCGAATTTCAGTACGTCTGCCGACAGGGAAATCTCTCGTGCAATGTGAGCAATCCGACACAGAATCGCACTGCTTGGTTCTGTCATCCTGAACTTGCGCGGAGATGCCAGCCGAGAAGCTACTCCCAGAACCTCAGGCGTGTCCGTTGCAGGCAATCCCGCCGCTCGGAGAAATAGCGTAGGCTAGATCAATGGAACCCAACTTTCGTCGGCTGCGCGATGGTTTGCGTAGAAAGCTCGCCCTCATCGCTGGTTCATTCGCGAAACTGCCCGTGACGCTCAAGCCAGGGGATTTCCAAACGCAAAGGATGTGCCCGTTTTGCGGGTTGATCACGGCACGTCAGAAGACGTGTTGCCTGGAGTGTGGCAAGTCGCTCAGACCAGCGTAGAAGACCACTCCTAAATACCGAAGGCATACATTCAGGATGGGATGACGGCGGGAAACGCCCATTGCGCCGCTATTTTGGTATCACTCCAAGTGAACCGTGATACCCGGATATGCGTACAATAGAGTATGCAATTGGAAGCACACATCAACGCCGAAACAATCGAACGTTTGGAAGAACAAAGCGAGTTACTGCTAAGGAACTACCAGGCAGAATTTGCTAAGGACCCTACCAGCCAGGCGACCGAATCCTCTCGCAGCAATATGATTGCTTTGCGCCACAGCATTAATCAGATCTATGGAGAGACGGCTGCGCTTGAGGTAGCTAATGCCGTCGGCTTTGCTCCTGCTAGCTCCTTAGACGAGTAGGACAGGTTAGCTGACGAAACGCGTGGTTTGACACCTACAACGCGGAAGCCTAGGTTTGTTAATGAGCGAATACGTTCCTGCCACTCTTTCAGATCCTTTGAACTAAGTCAGCCCATCTGAAGCTAGCCCACCCTTAGTCACGCAACGACGCGAGAAGGATCACATCACATGAAAAGAATCATGCTTACGCTTCTTGCATCAATCGTAGTATCTGCGGTTCTGAGTTCTGAGTCCACTTGCCGCGGCAAAAAAACAACTCACAACGGATGAAGCAGTCGCAGCGATCACCCAGTTTGAGAACGATGCGGTAAAAGCTAATCTGGCCGGAGATTCGTCTTTCGTCGAGAAGGTTTCGCCGACGATTGGACCGGCGGCTTCAGTGGCGGAACGTGGACGACGAAGCAGTCAATATTGGCCGATGCAAAAGACACGGCCAACAATAAGATGAACAGTGAAACCATTAGCGATCTCAAGGTCCGCATCTACGACAACAGCACCGCGATCGCGACCTACACGGACACTTATGACGGAATGGTCCGCGGCGAACACCACGTCAAGACTGTCCTCAGCACCGATACTTTTGTCCGACAGAAGGTGTGTGGAAACAGGTTGCAGGCCACAGTTCCCTAGCCAAGTAGAACGGGACGACGGTAGTCCGACGTGCTGCCAAAGGGCCCCGCTTTTCGTAACAACTGCGAAAACTGGGGCACTCTGACAGGCGACACTTGCATAACCCCCATGCATGAGATTGCCCCAGACTTCCAAACCCCCAGACTGATTGTTCACCCCATGCCCTGAGCTGGTCATCTCCGGCAGTCATGTCGTTGCAAGGTCTGGAGAGCGTTACGCGCTTCGCGCTGGAGTAACACTAAGTAGCTTCGCGAGAGTTCCAAAGAGGTTTTTGGGATGGTCACCTTTGGCGTAAAAGCCGTCCGCGATCACCCCAGCAGGTAGTTCGTCGCTGTTTCTGTATGCGCCGCTCATGGCTACGGTCATAATCCCTGGGAAGCAACTGCGAACCACCGCGAGGAGATCGAAACCAGACATTCGCGGCATGTTGAGGTCGGAGACGATTATGTCCGGCATGGCTTTGTTTAACTGCGAAAGAGCCTCGAGGCCATCCTCCGCTGCGGGCACATCGTATCCTGCTGACATAAGCAACCTCGCCACGCTGTCACGGACACTCGGGTCGTCATCTACCACAAGGACTTGACGTTTCGAAGGGTTCGCCAATAGGGCTCCTGACCGTAACCTGCAAGAAAAGCAGGCACAAACAGTCTCCCATTCGGAGTTCGCGTGTGTCTGGTCAAAATGGGACAGTTCCATTCCGGATGGTTCTCCACACTCTGGCCGAAAAAGGCGCGTCCAGTTCGTTAACTTCGTCCATCGCTAATTTGAGAGGCTTTGGCGTATCAATGTTCCGCCCTTCCCGTGACCTACCGGGACGACGGAGACGTGCCGGCGTTTGAGTCCGTGGCTTTCTTTCATGATCGCGGCCTAACTTCACATTCGTGGCGGTTACCAACTCGTATCCGTTCTCCTGCAACAGGCTCAGTTGAGCCGGGTCCCGGTGTATGCAGAGTAGAGTGTTGTTGGTACCCATGCGGGTCATCTATCTAGGTATGCCGGAACAGAATTTATCACTGCTGTCCGGTTAAGTTACAAGGTGATGGCTGCAAGTAATAGCTGCGCAACAAGTTGAAGTCATTTCTGGCTTGCCGCGATTTGAATGCGAGGAGAGCAGACAATGGCTCATGAATCAGG